>Ga0315915_1007002_pt1 | contig 13603 bp, 5 predicted proteins | sample MpolbnodulesMG_FD_207738 | JGI IMG/M metagenome (GOLD analysis project Ga0315915, IMG submission 207738) | Medicago polymorpha root nodule microbial communities from Los Angeles, California, United States - branched nodules | ecosystem: Host-associated > Plants > Roots > Nodule | place: USA... | reverse complement strand
CAATAAAAAACAGGTGTCGTATCTCAAACTTACAACACCCGATGATATAACCCCGGCAAAAAACAGGTCTTAAATCTCAAAAAAACAGGTTTTGTATCCCTGATTTGCACTAGTGTAAAGAGAAACTTGTCTTTAAAAAGTAGGTCGAATATAAAGTTATGGTTTAAGGTTTGTTTGTGAAGGATTTGTTATTATGATGAACCAATAATCCCAAGGCACCTTTTTATTATTATTATTTTATTTCAAAACAAAAACCAAACCTTTTAACTTTTAAGACTTTCATTCTAATCATTGTTAAAATTTAATTAAATTCATAACTCCCTGTCGGAATGATACTCTATTTTTACTACTTCGGTAAAACCGTGCACTTGCGGTTTTGCTCATCAAGTATACACTACACACACAAACACATTTATTTATTTAAGCAGTTTTTGCATAAACACTTCAGAACATTCTGAAGTCATTCCACTAACTTAACAATTCCAAGTAAACAACTTGAGAATCATTTTTAAGCTACAGGTTAATTTTTAAAGGGTCACAAGTCAAACCCCTCTTCCTTGTGACTATTTTATCAACTTCAAAAATAACTGAATTAAAGACTTTAAATTAAATATTTATCCAACAAACAAAAGAGAAGTTCATCTTAGAACCCTAGCCTAAAAATATTTAGTTACTCATGATAACTAAAGACAAATTACAAAAGAAATAAAACTTACCCTACGAAAAACCTTGAGCGAGGAGAGAGAATCCTTCCTTGAAGCTTCTACTGCTTGCCTTCCTCTTGAACCGCTTCGTTCTAAATCAGAAATTGTGAATGAGGAATTCGCTATTTATAGGGAGAGTTTCCACCTGAGCTTGGGATAAAAGACCGAGCTTTTTGCACCAAAAATTCACAAAACAACGCCTTGGCCCGAAAGGAACAGGCGTTAGGAGCCTAGAGCCATATGCCAGGCGCATGTGAGAGGAGGTTTGGGTGTTAGGTGCCTATATTGATGCACCAGGATCCCTAGTGTAAAGTTTCAGGACGCCTAGAGGCTCCTTCTGTACGTTGGGTGCATGTATGTGTCATCCCGTGCTGAAAACGCATGTTTCTTCACCTTTTTGGGTGCTTGCTTCTATGTAAGATGTCTCAGAACTTGGGAATAAAATTTCTCCCTTTGTAACGTCTTCCGAGGCCTCTTAAATCTTCATTTTTTCATCTTCCCAAGGACTTCACAAATCTTAAGATGTCTTGTGTAACACCCTAAACTCCGAATGCAATAAATCATGCAAATAAATCAATTATTCAAAAGAGTTTAGATGCTACATCTTCATTTTCTCAAAACATGCATAATTTCAGTTTTCATAAAACCCACAGCGGAAAATCATCATATATAAATATCACATCAACATGTAATAATCCTCAAGTACATGAATAATAAAATCTTAACACCATGTCTCAGGTCTCATAAAGATAACAATAGTCTCAGCAAATAAATCCTACAACAGATAAAAAGAATAAATCCAAAAGTTCTGACACTCCTAAATCAGATCCTAACTAGACTCAATGCAAAAGATAAAGAGGTAGCTCTAAGCTAGTTCACGAGTACTCACAAGTAAAGCAAACTCAATCCTGCAAGTCGTCTACACAATTCATACAAATGGGTAGGTGGTCAACCAAACGACCACTGGAGGTTATATAATATTCCATATAATAACCATCATCAAATAAATAGCATTCAAGTATTTCATTTATCACACATGCATATATATATATATATATATATATATCATCCTAGAATACTAACATCGTGTGAATATTATCATATTCTAACATAGCATATCAACGCCTATTCATTTTCTAGGTCAAGCAATCAATCTCTTAATCAAGTCATCCAACAATGCATCATCACATCAACATTATTATCTTAAGTGTACTAGCATAATCAAACAACGTATACAAGTACACAATTTCACATCATCAAAATATTCACCAAAATTCACCAATGCACGTAATCACATAGTCACATAATCAAGTATGTCACGTTCCACAAAATTCTTATGCATGCAATGTTCGAGACACCTTTACATGCATGTGGTACCAATTTTTGGATTCCAGAGGTAATCTTACCGAGTGATCCACCAACATAATTTCTAATCAATTAGGTTCTTCACCAAACTAACGTAAACCCTTATGGATTTGTTTATTCACCATCTAACTTAATCCCTTACGAATTTCGTTATTCACCAAAGACTCAACATGACTATGAATGCATGGACTTTCAAGTAAAGACTCGACAATGCACAAATCACAACACTATATTATACAATTTACACCATCATATAATATCTTCACCAAACACCACCATTGCATTATCAAGCATTTACATCCATACAATCAACAAGTCATAATCAACACAAGAGTCATCATCATAATCATCATCCACAACTATCACCACAAGGAAACAACATCATTTCACAAAGCACAATTCGCGTAATAGACGAACAATCAACCAGATCATGATAACCAACATATTGTACACCCATCAATGATTAATTCATTCTTGTTTCATCATATTATCATGAATACAAAGCCATTTGCAAGTTATTCAATAATTAATCTTCATTTTGATAAAGTTCGTCTATTTTCACCAAATCGTCTATTTTAAATTTCATCAACAAAAGTAGGATACTAAGCTCTTACATATGCACAAAACATTCCTACATATCATCTAACACCTCAGTAATTCAATCATAGCATCTTCATTTCACAAAGTCCATTTAATTCTTAAAATTTCCAAAGTTCGTTTATAAATTCCAAATTTCACATATTTTGACATTTTTCACAAAAATCAAGTTTCATGAACATGCCAATCGTTTTTGGTTATTCTGATTCCATTGTTACAGAAAACAAGTCATAACCTCATCATTTCGTTTGAGAAATCCAAGTTCATGTGCATTTTTCACTCAAAGTTCGTGTCAAAATCATAAAACCAATTTAATCCAAATCAAATGATGTTCTAGTAGCATTAATAGTTTAAACAACATCAAAACACATCAAAAGGAACTCTATCGGGTGTCCGGAAACAACCCCAAAGGCCCGGAATGCACGAAATAACATGTGTTGTCCTGCACTTCTGCCACATCGAGGGAGGTGCTCGCCCTGAAGAACAGGGGAACCCATAAATGGGTTCCTTCTCGGGAACTCACTCAAAAACTTCCCCAAATTCCAAATTTCCACCCCCGATTGGCCCAAAATCGTTGCACAAACTTCTCCAACAATTAACATACTTCAAAGTAACATTAAAATGAGTTCATAACATCAAATCATCGAGTTTTCACCATCATACTCATTTTTCACCAAACACTCCAAAACTTCACAATTCAAGTCAAACTTAACAACCAACACCAATAATTCATGACCCATCAACTTACAAACATACTCAAACATCCAACAAGTGATTTTAAACATGTTTGAACAATAATCATCATCAAATTTATGGTTTTCACACGATTAAGCAAAAATCTCAAAACAACTTATTTCAAAATACCAACCAAGAGTTTGAACACTTAAACAACCTAATTTTACAAATTTCAACATACCCATATTACCACTTAATTATAAGCACGAATTTCAAATATATAATCATAAATTTTACCAAATCAACCAAATCAAATATGACTCATAATCTAGGAATGATTATAGATCATTAGCAAGAACAAACCTATCCCCCTTACCTTGTTTCCTCTAAAGCTTAGCTAAGTCACCAAAATCTTCACTCCCTTTGTGATTCCTAGCTCTCCTCTTCTCTTCTCGTCACTTGGGTTCTTCTCTTTTCTTCTATCTTCACTTCTCTCTCAACTCTCTATTTTTCTCTAGCCACTTTTGTGTGAGTGTGTGAAATGAGAGTCAAACCCTAATTCTCCTCATAAGTTATCCTTATATACTTCCAATAAATGGGCTAGGTTACCTCAATTCATATTGGGCCTAGTAACTCTTACCACTTAATAAAAAGTTACAACTCACTTAACTCTTAAAGCATCTCATTAATTACCATCTCAAAATAATTACCTAAAGTTACTAATAATTTAGTAAAAAAAACTATTCAAACTAAAAATACTCTTCACACTAACGGGTTGCTACATCTTGTTTTGCCGATATGCATGATTTCTCCGTGAATTACAACATAACACCCTAAAATTGTTATGCTTCAAGAAGAATAGAATGACATAGTCAAATATAAAAAACATTACAAATGTCCCAAAATCATAAGCAATTGATCTAATACAGTAATACTCCTCTATTTTTCTTGCAAAACCTACTGAAAATGACTGAAAAACATGCTAAGAATAACGTAGGATGACATGTCATCAAAGATTCAATTGAAAAAGCGTGGTTAAGGAATTAATTGGGTAAAAAAGGAGGTTTGTAAGATTTAGAAAGATACAACTCTTGAGTTATAGAAGTTATAGCTTCGTACATCGATAGAACGTTTTAGAGAGCAACAACTTCACACAACTTCCTGACAACCTGGTATCTTTTGGGGGTCTTTTGACTCAGCCATAATGTTAAGCATGTGAAGACACACCTTCACTAGCGTTCAATTAAAATACTTAACATGCATCATTGCAAGGTTGGTCATTAGTAGCTCTCCATTTGAGAAGAGGCTAAGTCGTGGCCTATGACAAGAATCCTAGATAAATCTTCACGCATCTATAAACTTTTCCAAGCTCTTGTTTAAATTCAAGCAGATTTTCTTGTTCACATCTCCTTTCGGTACTTAGGGACTAATTCGTATCAAACAAACATTTCCATTCTCATACATGTCGGTCTCAGGGAATTCGACAATGAATATAAAAGTAGCTAAGTTTTACTTTTAAAGATTAGCATTAAAATAGTTTATTTAAAAGAAGCTTTAAAGGTTGTAACAAATTGAACTTGTTAACATAATTATTATTACTAATTAGATTAACATAATTAGTAAGAAATTACAATCCTTTAACATAACAATTAGGTTGTAACAACATTTTATGACAACTAGTTTAAAATTAATGAGGGTGGTTGTGACATATTTCTGACGACTTGAAATTTATTCCTAATTATAATTGAGCGTAATTTTTAACGTGTGTACACTTCGACTTGACAGACTCTATGTAATGATTAACTACTATAGTTAATACCTATTATTACTATTAAAACCTAAAACTACTAAAGCCTCTGTGACTATTATTACTAGGTGCTAATCCTAATCATAAACGCAAAATTAACTTGGACTAACTCTTATTAAATAACCTAATTAAAACTAGACTCGGCCTAATGTAGATATTATAACAACCATTATTTTTATTACGACTCTCTAAAATCCAATGTTAAATAATGACCTAAACTATGACTCTAAAAATAAAAAAAATAAAAAAAAGATGGGGTTAGTTCCTAAATGGGAAAAACAAAAAGAAAAGAAATTGGTTAGTACTAAATAGAAACAATAAATTAAATGCAAACAGAAAAATAAACTATGTTAGTAATAATAAACTAAATGATAAACCAGACTCTAAAAATAAAATGACTCAACTAGGACTAAATATTTTTGGTATTTTTGAATTTTTGAAAACAAAAAAATAAATGACTGAAAAATAAATGACAGAAAAATAAAGATAGAAAATAAATAATTTGAATCGCTTAGTCAAAAAAACAATAATTATGAATGCATTAGTAGTACCAAATCCTTGGCAACAGTAATAATTATTACTGATTTGTTAACATAATAATTATTACTGATTTGTTAACATAATTATTACTTTTAACGATTTGGTACACTTGCCTAATCTGCACATCAAGTTTTGGGCGTTGTTGCCGGGGGTTAATATGTCTTTACTGCACATAGAGTTTTGGGCGTTGTTGTTGGGGGTTAATATGTTTTTACCCCCCAGTAATTTAGGCGAGTTCCAGTTTACCCCCCTATAAAAAAAACATTTTAGATTCCAACCCTGTAATTTAAAGATTCTTTCGAAATAGACCTTGTAATTTTAAAAATTAAATTCCAGAATTTTTAATTTTTTTCTTCAGAAAATTCAGTTTTTTTTTCCGAAAATATATTGTTTTTTACGATTTTTTTATTTTTGAAAATTAATTTTCAAATTTTTTAAATTATTTTTTATTTCTAAATTCATATAATTTCATTTATATTATTTTTTATTTTAAAAATGTAGGCAAAATGCCACGTGTGCCCTTAAAAAAATGATAAACAAAATTAATTATACAGTCAGCGTGCCACATAATCATATATGCACAGTCAACGTGCGACTCAACATGCCACGTCATCATTTTGTCCAGTCAGATGGCCTCAGGGTCTAAAAAGAAAGAATCTTAAATTACAGGGTTGAAATCTATACTTTTTTTTACAGGGGGGTAAACCGGAACTCGCCCAAATTACAAGAGGGTAAAGACATATTAACCCTATCAAAAGTTCCCGGCAATAGCGCCTAAAACTTGATGTGCAGATCAGGCAAGTGTACCGAATCGTTTACCAACTAATATAGTGATAAGTAGAGTATCGTATCCATAGGGATTGTCGTTTCGTCCAAACAATTCGCGTTACTTATTATTAACTTGACGATATAATAAAAGAGTTAACAGTTAGAAGTTTGCAATTTTTATTTGTTTGCAACAGAGCAGTTTACCTGTTTTGGATGCAGTAAAGTAAGCAGCGGTTAGGATTCTTCGAATCCCCCTATTTATATTGTTAGATATTAAATTACAGTAATGTCGCGTTTATTTATCTTAAGTGGACTATACAAGTGATGAGGCCGTTGGGACATTAACAACCTAATCGGTCGTCAAGCTGCACCTGCTGATCACATGGTGATCCTTACGCGTGGAGTCAATTTTATCTCAATTGACTTTGTCTATCCCTCCAATGTTTGGTTGCACCTGTTGGTCACACAATGATACTTACGTGTGGGGTCTTACCACCTGAAAGGTAATTTAAAACATATACTTTATGTTGGCTTTCCACCATTTCTCAAGGAAATGAAGGCAAAGGTTCCTTAGGTCTACCCATCTATGAATCTTTGGACACTCATAGCACACTCTCTTTCTCTCTCAGTAGTTCTACAAACGGACAACTCTATCAACGTCTACCTTACCAAGGGTTAAAGAGAATGGTTCTACTATGTTTACTCCCGGGAGTTGCTTGTTTCCTTAATTACTAACTAGTTACATTCTAGGTTCAACAGATTTTACTCAGTATTAGTAATGTCACATCATAAATACTTACGACTAGGGTCAACTCTCTTTTGATATCTTTCGCTAGTTACTAACTAATTACTTCCAAGACAGATATATATTAATATAAGAGATATAAATATCAAGATATAAGCATCAAGATAGTAATATCAATATTAGGCCCTGTCACAACCTAAGTATCTAATCTAAGGTTACGATCCTTTGAAATAAATCATTCCTAAAAAAATTAATAGTGAACAGAAAATAAATAAAATAAAACTGACATTAAATTAAATTGACATCCAACAAAAATAAATAAAGGTTCATCTTAGAACTCTAACCTAAAAAGAATTAGTTACACATGGTAACTAAAAACACATTAATAAAGATAAAAACATACCCTAGAATATCAAGGAGAAGATGGAAACTCCTCTGAAGCTCTAGAATTTCTTTCCTCTTTAAATGCCATAGTTATGAATGAGAAATTCTGAATGAGGAAGGCTGATATTTATAGTGAGAGTTTCTGACTGGGTTTGAGCTAAAAATACGGGCTTTATCCACAAGAAAGCATAAAACTACGCATGCACCCCTCACATTTTTGGTGCTCGGGGCGCATGAGCAAAGCTCTAGGCGCATGGACATGTGCTCTAGGCACATGGTATTGCTTCTTGGACCCATTTTTTCCGATTTTCCAATGTTTTAGGTTTTTGTCTTCAAATAACTTGTCTCGAAACTTGGGAACATAATTCCTCCCACTATAAATTCTTCTAAGGCCTCTTGAATCTTCATTCTTGGTCATCCCAAAGTCTTCACAAATCTTTGAATGTTCTTGATTTGCCGATTTGCATGATTTCTTCGTGAATTACTTCAAAAACCCCCTAAAATTGCTATGTTTCGGGAAAACTAGAATTACAAACTCAAATATAGAAAACATTACTAAAGTCCCGAAATCATAGGCAATCGTTCTAATACGCATCCTTTTTGCTTCTAAAACCTACTGAAAATGACAGAAAAACACACTAAGAATAATATAAGATGACCTGTCATCAATAATAATCATATTAACTATTTATCAATTAGAAACTAATCTGTCCGGTGAAGACGGATGATGACAACAGTAACGACACGGTGCTCCGGTGCGGTGGCGATGATGTCTTCGCGGTGGAACGGGGGGTGCCTGCGGGCACGTTAGCACTCCAATGCTCAAGTCAGTGTAGGAAATGAGGTCGAATGTGTAAAAAGTGTGGGAAAATGAATCGTACCTTAAAGATGATGCATAGTCATCCTTATATAGAGCATGGAGGCGTTAACTGCTTCCGAAAATTGCGGTGCCTCATCAGAAGGCTTTTAGAGGTCACATGTATGGCGTGAGATGCACGGGGGCATGCTTCAATAAGGTAGGGTGCACTGTTGCTAGCGTATTCCTTCAGGTGATGCGCCTTGATCTGGTGGACATTTGGTCCACGTTTCATCATATGATTGACCTTCTGGCTGATCCGAAACATAAACATAAATTGATTAGTGATCAAATTTAATAATAAACCTATTTAGATTTTTAATTGGATAATTAATTAAATATTTGATTAATTGATATGAATTAAATGTAAGGATGACTAGTTTTTGAAAAAATGGGAACCCTAATTGGCCATCACACTATACATATGTTATAGTTTCGAGTATACCAGACACAACTCATAGTCTCTTCTCCCCATCTGAGAAGCGTCTAAGGCACATAAGGAGTCCAAGTTAAGGACGAACCACAAGTCAAATAGAAGTTCGCCATCCATCTCTTTTTTCTTTGCCGTTTCAAGATCACTATCAAGATATTGTCAGTGGTTCATCCTTCCAGGTATTTTTAATATCTTTGATAAATCAACATGTTGTATATTCTAGTTTATATACATGGTCATATGTCTTTTTTGCAAGTATGATTATAGTTTTAATCTTAATAAAATTTGTCTTTTTATTGTTGAATAAATAAATTAATTCCAACATAACTCTTGTAGGAAAGAGAACAACATTTACAAGTTACAACCAAGTAATCTCTATATTTTTATCATCTTCCACCTTATATTTTTCCACTGGATTTTAATTTGTATGAAATGCATTAAATCTTTATATTAAAAAGAAAGGAAAAAAAAAGGTTTGAAGAGCCTAACCACAGTTCTGTAGGAAGCACACAACATGTGCATGAGCTCCACAGTCGCATGATAGAAATCACCATTTCAAATGCAAGACCTGCTATTTTAACGTTAAATAATTACTGTTAAATAGTAAATGAGTAATCAAAGGAAAAATGTTAATGAATGTCCTAAAATTACTTTTAAATTGTTATAAAACTAAGTAAATAGAAACAATAATAGAGAGAATGAGAGGAAGAGAGAATAGAGAGAAGTATTATTATTCTCTGGTGTACATGAAAATGATATAAAATTGCTCTATTTATAGGGAAATAGAATAGCTTATGGACTAAGCCCAACAATCTAGTAGTATAGCCCATTAACCAATTTGCTATTTCGACATCCACTATTAATATTTATAACACTCCCCTTAGATGTCCATCGAGGATATGCCTCATTAAAACCTTACTAAAATAAAATCCAGTGGGAAAAAAATTCTAGTGAAGGAAAAAGAGTACAATATCCTTTTGAGTGTGAACTGCCTCGTTAAAAACCTTACCAGGAAAACCCAATGGAATAAAACCTTGGTGAAGGGAAAAAGAGTGCAGAACACATTTATTTCTCCCCCTCATGAAGACAAATATCTCTTAGACGGCGAAGACCAATTCTCAATAAAAGTTTCTCAAAAACTTTACTTGGGAGTGACTTTGTAAAACATTTGCAAGATTATCACACAAACAAATTTGTTGAATGTTGATATCACCATTCTTCTTAAGATCATGAGTGAAAAAGAATTTTGGAGAAATATGTTTTGTTCGGTCTCCTTTAATGTATCCTTTTTTCAACTGAGCAATGCATACTGTATTATCTTCATAAATGATTGTTGCATCCATTCTTTCAGAAGATAAACCATAATTATTTTGTATATGTTGAATCAATGACCTTAACCAGACACATTCTCTACTTGCCTCGTGGAGTGCTAAAAGTTCTGCATGATTTGATGATGTTGCTGTTATGGTCTGCTTTACAGATCTCCATGAAATGGTTGTATCTCCACTTGTAAACAAGTAATCTATTTGTGATCTACCATGATGAGGATCTGACAAATAACCTACATCTTGATAATAGATTGACAAAAAATGATATATCAGGACGTGCATTATTAGCAAGATACATCAATGTTTCTATTGCACTGAGATATGGTACTTCAGGACCAAGTAGTTCTTCACCTTCTTCTCGAGGTTTGAAAGGATCATTCTCCACATCCAAGGATCTAACAACCATTGGAGTAGACAATGGATGAGATTTTTCCATGTAGAAACGCTTTAACACTTTTTCTATGTAAGCTTCTTGATGCACAAGAATTCCACCTTTTAGGTGCTTAATTTGTATTCCAAGACAAAACTTTGTCTTTCCTAAGTCTTTCATCTCAAACTCTTTCTTTAAGCAATCTATGGCTTTTGGAAGCTTTTCAGGAGTTCTGATAATGTTTATGTCATCAACATAGACATCAATTATATCAAATTAATTTCTAGATCTTTTCATAAAAATACATGGACAAATGAAGTCATTTTTATATCCTTCCCACAACAAATATTCACTGAGGCGATTGTACCACATGCGTCCTGATTGTTTTAGCCCATAGAGAGACTTATTTAATTTTATGGAGTAGTCTTCCCGAGATCTTGAACTATTTGCTTCAGGCAAATTAAATCCTTCAGGGAGTTTCATGTAAATGTCACTATCAAGTGAGCCATACAAGTAGGCTGTAACGACATCCAACATGTGTAAATTGAGCCCTTCATGAGCTATAAGGCTAATTAAGTATCTAAAAGTAGTTGCATCAACTACAAGTGAGTATGTCTCATCAAAATTAATTTCGGGTCTTTGGGAAAACCCTTGAGCAACAAGCCTTGCTTTGTATCTTGAAACTTCACCATTCTCATTGCGTTTTCGCATAAACACCCATTTACATCCAACTGGCTTCAGGCCTTTAGGTGTTCGGACAACATGTCCAAATACTCTTCTCTTATTAGACTCTTTTAGAGTTTCTATATCCTCTTTTGGACTATCTTTCTTTTTATCTCCTTTTCTTGCTCGAGGATTTTTATCTTTGGAATCAATTGGTCTACCACGCTTCAGGCATGGTTGAAACTCCTTTGCAATATTAGAACATCCTACAAGGATATCTATTTCGTTCGGAGCATTAGCAGCTGATATTCAATTAACTTTGCAATATGAGTTATATCTTGAGGATCAAGAAGAGACAATAATATTTCATTTCAAATAATTTATTTGAACTTCACGTTCACATTTTTTAGCTGCTTATTATCTCCCCCTAATATTGGGAAAACTAATCCATCAATCGATAATCAACCTACTGGGCTGTAAACAAGTTGACTCAATATAATTTATGATAGATGGAGATTGATAACAAATATTTTTTTCCCAATATTCTTTCAAGATTTATCCTAGTGCATTATATTGGAGCAATTGTGATATACACAACACATCAAAAAATTTACTAAGATGGGAAATATTAGATTGTTAACCTAAAACCAATGATAAATTAAAGGGAGGACTTACACATAGTAATGTGTTTGCTTGATGCAAATCAATACATCAATATCAAAGAGTGTTGATTCCCCAAAATAGAGTTTATAATGTATCATTTTATAAGTATCAAACATACAATTAACTTTAGACGTCTAAAGAATGGATCTTCAAGTCCATTTTTATGAGCATATGCTAGCAATTGTTCAATATCAATTTCAATTGACAAATGATACTTATCAAATGCTTTCTGAAAAGTTCAGAAAATAAACTCTTTGTCAAATTTGTTGACTGAATAATCTCACAAACTTCTGGTTTGTGAGTTAACAGTAACCATACATGTCATTTAGTTGATCCACATTTTCGGTGTATTGATTCAAAAATATCACCATATACACATTTACATATATTCAGAGACTAAAATCCTCAAATTTTATGCTTCCTTCAAAAAAGTTAAGACGAAAAAGTTAGTTGATTGAAGAATCTTCTGGCTCTTCAACACAAATGCATTAAAAATTAACTATTTTTTTTTTTTGCATTAAAATGAATCCGAGATAACCCAACCGGTATTGCCAACGACAAAATTAATATAATATGTAAACTTCTGGTTTACGATTATATGTGCTTTCGTTACACTAATACGAGTGCAGTACAACTCAGAGGAAAAAATAATTTTTTCACAACATTTATTTTCTCTAGAGTATATCTCGTAATATAGAGATATTCAACATATATTTTTACAACATGATATCCATTACATTAGCTATTCAGGAGCTTTGAGTAATCTTTATAGTTATTTGGGACCTATATCACAAATGATCAAGAAAAATTATTTTGAGAACTACCATTTAAAAGATGATTTGTAAACTTCTGGTTTACAATAATATGTTTTTCATTTGTTTTTATCCATTTGAAGTTTGAAACATGATTTGTAAAATTCTGGTTTACTATAATATATTTTTCATTTGTTCTTATCCATAAGTCTTGGTTTATCTCTTGTATTACATAGATATAAGAAAAGCTAAACTTAAAATTTATTCAAGAAATAGAACTTTATAAATCATATCTATTTTTCAGGTTAATAATTACGCAATAAAAAGTATCAATAAGATATATTTCCAAAGTTTGATATCTTTACAATGTAAAATACATGTGAGATCAAGATCAAATAAATTTATTTCCTAAGAAAATATATTTATAAACATGTAATGTTTATGAGATAATAACCTTGAAGGATTTAGGAGAAAATAAGATAATGTTAATTCATAGAAGATATTTTCAAGAATTATGTAGAGAAGAATTTGTGCTTACCTGTAATTCAAGTCACCTAGAAGTCTTATGCAATAAGAAAGAAGAAAATCAGAACCAAACTTTAATCATGCAGAAGGAAACAATCTTGCAATATGAAGGTGAGAAAAAACACAAGAAGGGTGGGTTGAATTGTGTTTTTAAAAACTTCTTCTTCTTACGTTATGAAAACTGTTCCCAGGGTCAGAGTCTGATAGAGTTCAAAGTCTGACTTGAGTTCAGAGTCTTAATGCAGCGGATAGATAGTAAGAGAGCAGAGAAAGAAAGAACACAAGCAATTACACAGGTTCCTTCCACAAACCGGAAGTAGTCCTGTCTCCCTTGCACTTCCAAGGAGAGTTTCACTAAAATGTAATACCAAATTACAAGTTGCTCAAACACACAGTAAGAGACTTCTCAATGCTCAAGGACAACTCCA
>Ga0315915_1007000_pt1 | contig 13604 bp, 10 predicted proteins | sample MpolbnodulesMG_FD_207738 | JGI IMG/M metagenome (GOLD analysis project Ga0315915, IMG submission 207738) | Medicago polymorpha root nodule microbial communities from Los Angeles, California, United States - branched nodules | ecosystem: Host-associated > Plants > Roots > Nodule | place: USA... | reverse complement strand
AATCCGCCACGTGTGCATTGCTTTTGAAGTGCCACGTCAGCGTTGACCGAGTCAAAATTGGTCTAGGGGGCCAAAACTGCCAAAGATCCAATACATAGGGGGCTGTTTTGTATTTTAATTAGTTAGGGGGCCAAAATCGCAACTTCTTAAAACATAGGGGGCCAAAAGTGCAATTAAGCCTAAAATATATCCAGGGAGATAGACTTTTGCCTCTATCTCTATTGTTCCAAAATGAAATATTAAAACAAAATTAAAATAAAACAAAGAAATAATAATGGGTTGGTTGATAAACAAATGCAAGGAAAAAAATGCTGTTTGGAAACACCTCAACTTAACAATCAGCATTCATAAATACATACATTCCAAATCTCAAATAAAAATAAATCAGGAAAAAGTATTTTCCTAAAAAAAAACTAGTGCTATAAAATCAAAGTTATTAAAAGTAAAAACTCCAAATAATTTTTACAACCTATAAATGATAAGAAAACAAGGCAAAACAGCACGCGAGTCAAAAACCAATAACTCACCATTATCACCACTCACCGAGTCAAACCCAACTCGTCCATCCAACAACGAATCCACAAACCCTACCCGCTTCGAAACCCTACCCGCTATGACCCGACAAACCAACATAGCCCTTCTTCCTCTACCACCACCAGAACTATCATGTGCTCCACCGCTGCCGGAAAAAGTACAGATCGCCGCCGTACCTTTCCCACCTGGAAACGATCCCACACAAGCTCCACCGTAGGGACCACCGCCTGAAGTAGGTCCCAAACAATGAAACCTCATTACTTCATTCCCATCAGCAACACACCTTGCATTCTCCTCATGGTTCCTCGACCCGGGTCGGGTTTTCACCATTTCACGATACTCTTCAAATCGAGTCACTGTTCTTGAACCATTATGAACCTTGAAAATCATTTCAACGCGACCCGAAAACGGTTTGGGTCCCCAGCTAGTGTGAAAGATTATCTCCACCACATTCCTCGAAGGATGACCCTCCGTAAGCTCCGTGAGAGAAGAGAAACGTGGGTCTGGTGACGGCACCGGCATCGGAATATTATTCCGGTTGGTGGTTGAGTTTGTGCTTCGAGAACGGTTTATGGTAGTTTCAAAATCAGTTGTTGTTGTTGGATATCTTGAACTATGATGTTTTTGAAGCGGTTTTTTGGATTTAGGTTTTGTTGTTTCAACTACAACATCTTTAATGTCTTGAACACTTTTTCTACAACTTGCACTTTGTATTCTGTTTTTTGTGTTTGTGTTTGGGTTGTAAACATCTTCAAATGCTTTGGATTTGCATTGCAATGATTTCACCCACCCACCAGCCATAACAAGAACAACAATGTTTGATGATTTTAAGAAAGAGTTGAACTACTTTTTTTGGGGAGGTTGAGGATATGTTTGTTGTGACAAAAAGGGTTTCAATTTCATAATGTTGTGTTGTGAAAGTCGTACTACTATCAGAATGAGAGGAAGTAGTGGAAGCGACATGGCGCCATAATAAATGGATTTTACTACCGTATGGTTCAAGGAAATTATTGTTTTATCCTTCTGAAGATTTTGGAATTACCCATGTGGTATCTGTCTCGTAAAACAACAAGGGTCATTAATTTTGGAAACAAAAATTGCTCATTACACTTCTTTCATTTTATTTGGTGTTACTTGCTTTTGAATCTTGGCCGCATGTTTTTTTAATCGGATGCACGGGGGTTAAAATTTCATGTGGGTCATTTTCACTTCAGACTTATGCACTCATTACTTTTTAAGAGGCTCATTAATTAAGCACTCCACAAATTTATTAACCATTCTATTACAAGGGAATGAGTTCTGTTCGTTGGATTGGTATCAATTTTCTCAACCATAAGCTCAATATCATCTTTTCTCAATACTAACTTACTATTTTTAATTTTTTTAACATAGGTAAATTCACACATGATAAAATAACCATTTTTTTATATACTATTTTATATCTCATTTTTTCTTTCATGTAACAATTGAAAAAAATTAAAAGAATTCCACTTGAAAGAATTTATTTTATATCTATTTATTTTTTCTTTCATGTTTCAAAATTTAGATGTAACAATTGAAATAAATTAAAAGAATTTTATTTGAGTAATTCATTCACTTATTTGCCCTCTCTGATTATAAGTCTCCTTTAAAGAAATTTTTTGTCCTCAAATCAACACAATATAGAAATGCAAATCGAACCACTCAATTTAAAAATTACAAATAATCATTTTTGATTTGGATGTGTTCGGGTTAAATTTTCAGTCAATTGTGCAATTCAATTTTATTTGTGATTTTTGTTTTGCCACATGAACAAAATCAAACCAAACCACAAATTCACTTAATTATGGATATTAAATTAGCAAGTCACTCATACTCAAACACTATTCACTTCACTTAGCCTAAAACCTTCATCCATCGTCTCTCTTCTAGCGGCGTTCTCAATTGATTGTATCTCACATTGGCAAGTTCTTCTCCCAACTCAACCAATCATCTCCCACACTCTAATTTTAATTGGAGTTAATCGTGAATTATTGCACATTTTGTTTATCCTCCTTAATGATATTTTTAGTTGATTGTTGCAACTAGTTAATGGATGCAACTAATAGGAGTGTTCAAATCCAAATCGATTCAACATAAAAACCGCGCAAATCGATAAAAAAACTGAAAATCGAAAAAACATGATATATTTTTAGATGCGTTTGGACGTTGTTTTGTAAAAAAAACGCTAAGATTGGATCGGATTTTGTATCACTTTTTCAAAACCGAAGTGAACCGCAAAAGTAAGTTTTAATACTTATTTATTACTCGTCCCTCAATACATGACCTAGTTGACGATATACATTATTGACTTAAGATACTTTGACCATATTTTTCTACTAATTCACAAAGATAAATAATATCATGTAAGATGTTGTTGGATTCGTCTCGATCAATATTTTTAAAACATTAAATTTTCATAATTTTTTTAATAGAGAATTGAAGATATCAAAGATAAAACATATGCATTGGTATGTGTATCGGAGTCAACTAGGTCATCTAATATGGGACGAAGGGAGTATATGATTAGTATTATTTATTGCAGTAATATATTGTATGTTGATTTTTAATCTTATATATTGCATTAATTTAATCTATATTATTATAATGCTTCATATGTTTCGAATATATTCTTTCATTTTATTCATGTAATGTTATTTTTTTAATATACTCTCTCCGTCCCTATATTTAAGCACTCATTTGACTTTATTTTTGTCCTTAAATGTAAACTCTTTTTCAAATTACTAGATGCATTTTTTTTCCTAAACATACTTCTAATTAATACTACTAACTTGTCTTGAAATATGAAAAGTCAAATTTAATATACATACAAACAAAGGATAATTTGGTAATATTAACACACAAAATAGACATATTAATTACACTTACAACTTTTCTTAAGAAATGTGAAAAAAGCAAAAGAGGCTTACATACAAGAACGGAGGGAGTATCTGTGTTATATTTTGAATCAAACATATTATTTTACCATGTATGTGTAGTATTACTACAAATAACAAAATTATACGTTGCATTTTAGCTATCTAAAAACCAATCCAAATTAAAACGCATATATTTGGATTATATTAAATCAATTTTTTTGAATAGTCATCCAAACCAAATCATGCGATTGTTATTTTGGATCAGATGACTTTTTGTCTCAGAATTGATTCAAACCGCACCGAATCAAAATTGTTGCCGGATTTTAAAATTATATTTTGTCTAAATAAAAAATCAAACCAACCAAAAACACCATTGATTTGATTTGGTGAATTTTTTAAAAAAAAAGTTCAATCAAACCAAACCAAACACAAGTTTTTTTTCTTCTTGCGGTTCATAATGAGATACACGACTTATTGACTTCATTGATATGTGTAAACAACATTAAAGCTACCGGTACAATTAAAAAGAAACAAGAGAGTACTCTTATTAAGGTCGGGATTAAGGAGAGCATACTGTATTAATTGAGTACTTATTGGAGTCAAAGACTTTGAAAATATAAGCTTCGTGGCTTTTATGGCTGTCAGTTTAAGAAACTCAAAAAAATTAATGTTGACAGGTTCATTCATTCATTTTTTTGGCAGTAGGTTCATTCATTCATTCATTTTGCAGTAAGATGGGAGTATTTTTTGGGTTATTATACTGGAAAATGCCAACAACTGAGAGTATTTTTTTCGGTTTTTATATGTGTCTGACTCATATTTTTAAGACAATTTTTTTTTGTCGGTTTCTTATGCATTGTCTATAATTTCAAATACGAATTTGTTAAAGGAAAATGCTAAAAAACACTCTTATTAGGGTATTGGTTAGAAGATGAAAATAGAAATATTACATTGAAAAATGATGAATTTGACCTTTAAAAAACTAAAAGTTACTACTTGTTAGCCTAACTCTTTATTATTAAAGTATCCTTGGTGACATTGTTGCTTCTTGAAATGAAAGTGACCATTACTGAGCTGCAGTGTGCCAGTATTGGGTCGTCAGCTTGATGTTTCAATATGCAACAGTTAACTAATTAAGGATTTCTCACTTCCCCAGTTGGTTCAACGATTTAAGAGTAAACTCGAGGGAAAGAGTAAAGAATTTTCCATTTACTGATTGATTTATTTCGAGTTCATTATGTTTACGTATGCACTCCAATTTAATGAGCTTGAATTGTCATCAATATGACAGCAAGGGTTGTTTCGTCCATGCAATCCATTTTTTAATTACTAGACATAGGTGCAAAACGTTATAGCTATAAGTTGATAGAATTTTAAAAAGAAAAAAAAATGTAACATCATGGGAGTTTGTAATATGAACAGTTGGTGTGGGGAATAGAAGAATTGAAAGAGAATGGAAACCTGGCACAGAGTTGGGAGGGAGAAAGCATCTAAAAAAGCACTGAAATTTAAACTATAAACACGACAGATTTTCTACCACTAGTAGGACTATAATTTTTGTATTTTAGCCGAATTTAATAATCATGTATGGAACGCCTCCTTGAGTTCCATTAGAAGCAGACAATTATCTTGAGATAATCAAAGCTTAATAATGTCATGCCATGATATTAAACTACCAAATGGTCCAAGACTTGAGGATTTGCGCCTAAATGCGAAAAAGCCGATAAAATAGTCAAAAGTTATACATTGAATTAACGCACGGAAATTATGAGAATACAAAACCATCCACAACCGAGCACCTCAAATTAGGTGATTCAATATGTCTCCCACGTCTATATCATTTATTTTACAATAATCCTTAATAAACACTAATTTTCTCAACCCAACACCTCAAACGAAATTATTAAATAGGTCACACAAATAATTCTATATCATTACATTTTAACAAAATTTCTTTATTTTATTAAGATTTATTAAATGAGACCCGCGAAAAATAAAGAGAGAGAGTGTGCTTGCATAACCACCATTCTCCATAGACACTCATATATTATACTCCAAAATGAGGGTGCCTACTTAATGCAACAATTTTTTATTTTATTTTATTAAGATTTATTAAATAGAGCCCGCGGAAAATGAAGAGAGAGAGGGTGTTTGCATAACCATCATTCTCCATAGACACCCATATATTATACTCAACAATGAGGGTGCATATTTAATGCAGTGCTAAATAGATGAAACATCCACCATTGTGGATGGTCTAACCAGTGCCCCAAGTGCATTGGTTAAACATTTAAAACAAGTAAGTTTTTATAACAAAATTGAGTAATCATTACTTGATCAAAAATATCATATTATATTTTCAAGACAAAATTTCTATTTATAGATTCCTTAACCATTGCCCTCATGACACATGTTAGCAAGACCCATTAAATTAAAGCATCAAGATCTATTTTAAACTCTTATAGAGTGTCTTTAGGATACTCCTTAGATTTTTCTATAAAATTAATCTTTAATGTTTTATAAGATATAGTTCAACTAAAAATACTACTAATATTGTTAGTCTAGACAACTTTACTCGAGTTCAAATTTAAGATATTATATTTATGTACATGAGGTCCATGTGGTGCATGCGACTATACAAACAAAAATAAATTAACATTTACTAAGTGTTTTTTGGCAAAGAAAAAAAGAACATTAAAAAAATTGAGAGGGGAAAAATATTAAATAATATCACCTTGATGTAGCAAATTGGTTAAAGATATTTATATATATATTCATAGATGACTAGTTTATTTTTCAATGCACAATAATTTTTTTGGTACATAGAAAAAAACAAAGAAAAAAGAAAACGAAAAGAAAACTAGACTACAATCTTAAGAACTGCACTCTAGACGCATCAACGAGAAGTAAATCTTCCAAGCTTGGGAGGGGGTTCTCCAAGTTGAATCAAGAAAAATCGTGATTGCCACCATGCTTAGCTAAAAAAATCCACACACTCATTTGTCTCTCGAAGGGAGTGGGTAAGATGCACATTCCAAGGGAGATTAAGGAGATTATTGATGTTTATAACGATAGTTGCATAAACATGCCAATCATTGAGAGGAGCTTGAATTAAGTTTATAACATGCAGAGAACCATAGTAACAATCACATTTTGGTGCCCTTTATCCCATGACAACTTCAAACCATGCATGATCACAAGTAGTTCTGCATGCAAGTTGTTCGAAATGTCAATAAATCCCGTGAATCCACAGAGTCATGCATCGTTCGAATCGTGGAGGACACCTACAAAGGCTGAGCGGCCGAACTACCAAAACTGCTCCCATCAACGTTGAGAATCGTAGCTTCCATACGAGAAGGGTGCCAAGAGGTCCAACGTTGCTGCGGGCGAGAGAGAACACTGCTAGCCAAGGACGTTAAGAGAGGACTAAGATAGCTCCCAACATTGCGTCGTAGTTGATGATAGCTAACCTGCTCATTACATGACACATCATATTCCGTGCTTTCCAAATACACTAGATGCGCCACAAAAATAAGAGTGTTCGAGAGCTGAAGACCTTTTTTGAGCCACGAGTGAGTGTGTAACTCATGGAAGAAAACAATACTATTGTACCCCAAGAATCTCCAAGTACAAACAAAGAGAGGGCATTGCCTGAGAAAGTGCGAAACATTTTCAACATAATCATTACATCTATGGTGCGAAGGATGCAAAGCCATACCACGATGGTGTAAAAGTGCTTTAGTATGGAGCGACTAAAAATTAAAAAAGAACTATAGTCCACTGTATTAAGGTTAATGGAAAAAAATATTAATATTTCATTGATTTTATAATACACATTCTTCTGTCAATAAAATAAAACAAAACACAATCTATTTTGTTAAAATGACTTATAACGTACGATAACTTGAGTTTACAAATGCAAAGTGAAATTTACATATGAATTAAAAAGATGTTCATGTCATGTTGTAAAAAAAGTACCAGTACTAATGTACTACTTTTATAATTCGAAAACCTAAAATATATGGTGGTGGTTGGAAAAAGGGAATAGGAAGTGAGGTGGGGGAGTGCGGGTGGAAATGTTGCCAGACTTTGTTCTCACGCCTGCGGAATCCTTTCGACCTTAGTCCCGGGAAATGCGTACATGTAGGCGTGCTTTCAAAATCGATGTGCTAGTGCAATGCAACCAACGACAATCTCCAAAATATGCTTTTACTGCATTTTTTAAATTTAAATTCTTGTTAACATGTAACATAAGGGTTAGATAAATTGCCAATTTGCCACCTGAAATTGTATCCATTTGAAACTCGTGAATAGAAAGAAAAAAAAAACCATGACCTTGAATGGTGACAACAATTTGTTCATTCAATTGCTTCATCCGTTCCAAAATAAGTTATTTGGTTTAACTATCATAAATAAAATATTTTGTCAATATTTTTTTTCAGTATTATATAAAGAGGAACGTTAGCATATTGGATGATGTTGGTTTTGTCTCGATAAATATATAAGATGATGTTGATTTTGTCTAGATGAATATATGCACAAATATTAAATATGCACAAATTTTATATAATACTTTGACCATTCTGATATTTTTTCTAATACTATATAAAGACAAATGTATGCACAAGAAATCTAATCCATGGTGATACCCTAGAGCACCTACTAATATATCTTTCATTAAACAATGACATTATAACACTTGTTAGCATAACTTTATAATTATATAGATAACTCTTTTTAAAAAAATATTTTTTCAATTGTACAATCTAATTAATACTATAAGTATCACTTTCAATTCAATATATTTCACACTTAACAGTTTGTACTTCTATTAATGGATGATATACGAATACTTTTTTTATCAAGTAGTTTAGTGGCTAGAAATTCACCTTTTTAGGTGAATAAGCGGAGGTGTCAGGAGTTCAAATCCCGACCCCTGCATACATTATGTAATGTCTCTACAAATAGAGCTAAATTCAAGTGAAACAATACTTAATAAGAGTAATATAATAACATAATTATAACATTCTTTCTTTTTTATTCGTATTTTTTTTCAATATATATATTTTTTGTAGGGAAAGAATCTCAAAATATTTCATTAGATAGTAAAGTGAATTGAGAACTAACTTTTAATAAGACTGTTTGTGTCAATTCTTAAGCGACCCCATTTAATTGTTTCTGATTAAACTCAACCATAGAGTCGTTAAAAGTTCAATCAATGTAAAGTGATCAAACATTAAATAGGTTTCTCTCACACACATTTATATAATTACGAGATCCCATTTATTCATACATTTCTTTCAATCAAAACAAGTCGATTATTATGAGAGACAAGTATTATCATGTACACAACTCTTGTAAAAAGAAAAATCAGAGTACATAATTAGGTCTCTCTCACACACATTTATATAATTTCTATGTGACTTTTCATCAAAACAAAATATTAATGGAGGTAAGAAAACGTGATAAAAGGGCTGAAAAAGATTACTCCCCCATTTTATTTATTTTTTTAACAAAATACATATGACAAAAAACACACAGACCATAGTACCCAAAAAAGTAGTTAATACTAATTCTTCATCCAAAACTACAGTTATACCATCAGTTATGGATTTTTTTATATGAATTTTTTGGGAACTAAAAATGGTGGATGAGTGCAATAGAACTCTTAGGAGGTCACCAGTCTTAATAAAGCTCTCACACAAACACTATTTATTTTGTGAAATTAAAACCTTACAAATAAAACATAGATATTTAACTAAATTTAACAATTAATACACTTTTTTTTTTGTCAAAATAAATAAATTAATACACTTTAAAATTGTATTTTGTTTATGAAATTAAGGTTTTAAAATACTAACATAATTGTCTAAATAATATTTCTCTTTATGAAGAGGACAATAAAGAGTTGTATGAATTTCAGAATTTATATCCGGTTCTCCACAGGGATTGTCATATTTGAGGACTCAATGGCTGAATTATATTTCTCCGTGAGAGGAAGAAAGTCTCCTCCAGGGCGGTTTGGAGATTGGGTCGGGTCATATACGGGAACCACACTCAAAATAGTTTATTGAAATAAACAATCATATGTATATCGTATTTAAGTATTTTATGTTATATTTATTTGTCTTTTCGCACAAAAATATGTGTGTATATATTTCTTTTGTATGTAATGTTTAATGTTGTCTTAATTCATCCTTTGTTTCATGATTGAATTTTAAATATTTTTACTACTCCCAACTTGATTGAATATAATAACAAATTAATTATGTTTTTATATTGATTGGTCTTCGTGGAGACCACATCGTTCGAGAGGGGTGGAGAATGAGGATGGAGACGAAGATCATTTTTATTGGTGGATATGGATAGCGGAATAGTGCTTCTTGCTCCCGCCTCGTTGACATCCAAATTAGGGAATACTTTAAAAAAAATTGATCAATAAAAATCAAATAAATAATTAATGAGTTTAAAGGTTAGACATTGACGGTGTAGAATGGTATAGAATATCTTTACACCGTGGTCCAATAGAAACCCATCATCTTGTCATGTAGTCATAGTTTGTAATCATTTGTTAAATTTAAATATCTATCAGACATCATTGTAAAACTAATTTACATAATTACATTTGACATCGATATCTTTTCTTTCTCATATTTTAGAGAGACCACGATTAAAATTTATTTATTTAATAAAGATAAAAAATATATTTAACTAAAATACTCCTTCCGTCCCTTAATACATGACACAGTTGACCCAATTATGCATACCAATACATAATTTTAAGCTTAAATATCTTGAATAATATGTTAGAAAAAATTATGAAAATTTGATATTTTGAAAATACTCATCGAGACGAATCTAAGGACATCTTATACGATATTATTTATCTTTGTATATTAGTAGAAAAATATGATCAAAGTAAGTTGGGTCAAAATTGCACATTTTCAAATGTGTCATCTATTGCGGGACGAAGAGAGTATTGTTCAAAGTTCATTTTGAGGGAATTCAAAGAATTTTATAAATGAGAGAAAATACAAAGAAGACAACGAGTTGGTGTAGCATTTACGGTAAGTGGGGTAATATCCTTGATTGGATTTTGCAAATTTGACCATTTGTGTGGTATGATAGTATTCTCTCTGGTGTTTCTGCGTTGAAAACAATAAAACAGCTTTCAAACAGTCTGTTGTGACAGTTGCAAGTGGAAATGTGGGAGAATTAACTTATTTTATGCGTTAACAGAAAAGTGCACCAAATCTAGCATGACTTTTGTTAAAAGAAATTGTGAATCAATATTTTCCTTGCTAACTAATCATTTTGTCTTCTTAAAAAAGCAGATTTTGCAACTTAGGAGGAGTATGTGGAAATTGTTGAAGAGGACCCATCTTCCTAAGTCCTAACCAACTTTGCAAATGAAAATTGGATTCTCTCTGCGGTATTGCATATGGAGCGTGAAAAATAAGAGTATTGGATTCTTTGCAGGAGCGGATTGATGTACCAGTACTACTATGCTGCATAAGAGTTGGATTAAAAGAAAGTTGAACTATGCAAAAGTTGATTTGATTCAAAATTTGAAAGAAAGATGCTAAATATAGCGAACAATATTGTCCCGAAGTGATCACGATAAGTGAAACAATAATGCTATTTATTGTGAAAAGTAGTTTCACGACCCATCGCGAGTGTGTATTCCATCAAGACACATTTTATGTTGACTTTAACCTTTTCATGATTCTCCCTGAATTCTGCCAAGTCTTGGTTAGGGGAAATTTGCGATACTTAACAATACTTTCCGTGTGAGTTCCAAAAAATCCGGGGTTAAAGTTAATGAGGCGGTTTTGATTTGAACAAAAACATTGTAAAATTTCATGAACTGATGATCATTCGCAATATGTAGCATTCTTCCTACTTGAAACTCGAGGAAAGTTTTCTTTCTCTTGATCCAAGGGTGCCCCATGTATTTCTTTCACATATTATTCCTTCATTGCCAACTAATTAACATGAGTTAAAAATACTACTAATTGATTTTCCAAGGTCTAACAACAACATTTATTTTAAGAATAATTGATTCTTTTTTCGCGTTAAGTTGCAGTTGATCATATGCCAACCATGAGGCCATGAAAGAATGGGGCATCATGCCCAACAAACAAAGGAGAAAATTAAGCAATCATCCTAAAGCTACTTGATGGATATACGAACTGATTCATGCTTATATTAATTTAAATTATTGTTGTTTACATTAATTTAAATTATTACTTTTGACTAAACATTAATTTTAATTATTGTGTCCTTGTAAAACCCTACTTAAAATAATATGTATGTTGGTGATGAAATGATTGGCAATAATTAGAAACATAAATAGTGGATTATGAAAATAAAAAATATGAAAAATCAATACCTAGAGAGGGTCAAGTTATTCCAAGGATTCCATAATGTTGGAGTGAATTTCGGATTCAGGAGTCATGAGCATGTGCATGCTATGTGCCAATAAGGGAGGACCCATATAGGCAAGCATCCCATTATACCAGCTCAGACGTGAAAAATTAATATGTATATCACATGTCTCGACTTTAAAGTATAGTAACACCTTTAATGTGTGTGTATAAGCTAGTAATTCCTTACTTGAATCATTAACGACTTATCATAAAAAATTACATTCATGCTCATGGAACTTGGACAGGGCCGTGTTTGGAAGTTGGAAGTCTATTTTTGTTCTGTTGTCATGTGAATTTTGAGAAGTATATTTGTTGCCAAATTGAGTATTATCATATTGCCAAATTATGTATATGTTGTCAAATGTAAAAATGCATTCTTGGAAAGGGGTCACTAAATGGGGAAATCGAGCTTATAGTTGACCAATATTGGGTATTTTGTTCTGCAACGACTGCTGAAATTTTTTAGTGCAGTAATTTTATGTTTTAACCAACCGAGCAACAAATTATATTAAAGAAGAAGGGAGGTGTTTGTCTATATAATGAGAATTTAGGGGAGATTAATGTATATTTTAATTTTAATACCGGAGGAGGTGGTTGTGTCATTTAAAGAGACCTTTTTTTTTTTGACAGTAAAAATGCTTCATTCAATAAATTAAGCCACAAGCATTACAGATAGATTGACACAGTTGAATTGGGGCATTCCCCATCCATTGTTGAAGGACAAATTTTAAATAAAAACTAACACACAGACACACATAGTTGACAATACACATAGCTTGTTCAAAAGCCAAAAGAACATAACCAATCCAAGAACAACAAACTAGCATCCGCTCATTCAATCTCTTACGAACCCGTACTTTGGCAATATAAGAATGAGAATCCACAGTCCTTTTCCCAATCCAGTTATGGATAATTTCTTTGACTTGTGTTCGCACAATTCGACTATCATTGGTCTCAAAATTGTCCAATTTTATCGGATGTTTGAAAGTAGGTTGCTGATTAGAGAGTTTGTTGCGATGGGAGTCAGTCTCATAAGCTTTTTCAGTCACTATGGATTACCAAGGAACACCAACTAACTTGTTCCAAAAAACAGAATCCTTTTGAGGCATTTTGACAAACACCAATAGTGCATCCTTAAACCAGAAAAAGAAAAGACACATTCTAGAAATAAAACAAATACCAAAAGCCTGATTTGAAGGGGTCAAGAGCAACAAACCGTGGAACCACCATGGTGGCTTCGGAGATGGACGGATGAGTGCCAAAAGTGAAGGTGTGGCAGCATTAATGGAGGCATCAATTTTCTCAAGTTTCTCATAGATCGGCGGCGGTGGCTCAGGTGGAGGCCGCGTCGTTGAAAGAGGAAATTCGTGTTCAGCTTGCGGTGGGCAGAGAAGATCTCCTCTTGAGGTCGTCTCCACCATCAGATCTGGCCTTTTGTTATGGATGTCGAAAACAGGGAAGGTGGAGGCCGTAGATGATGTTGGTGGAAGGGTCATGGTGAGATGGGGTGGTATCAGGTTGAGGTATGATGACAGTGGGGTAGTTATGGGGAAGCAGGGCCTTGAGAGGAAGGGGAAATGACTAGGATCACCTAGGTGCAGCGAACCATATGGCCGGGGAAGACAAATCACAGAGATCTGGTCTGATTCGCCGCCGCTTAACCAAGGAGAAACCCTAGTTTGGGTGGCTGAATACATGTTAAGTTTAGAGAGAGAAGGTCTACCTTCTCTCTAAAAACACACGG
>Ga0315915_1006999_pt1 | contig 13605 bp, 7 predicted proteins | sample MpolbnodulesMG_FD_207738 | JGI IMG/M metagenome (GOLD analysis project Ga0315915, IMG submission 207738) | Medicago polymorpha root nodule microbial communities from Los Angeles, California, United States - branched nodules | ecosystem: Host-associated > Plants > Roots > Nodule | place: USA... | reverse complement strand
AGTTTTGTTATTGTTGCTCTTAGAAAAGAAAAATAAACAACTTTTTTCTTTTCACTTGAGAGACATGCTTTATGAGAAACACAATACTTTTCTGTGCATAGTTTCTAGTAATAGTGGATGAACACCACAGTAATGGTCCTATTCTTGTGACAGACACACATAAATGCCTGCATATAATGTTCATTTATCATCAAAGTTTCTGGAAATGTTTTATTTACACTTTTGAACTTTTTTCTAAGAAAATTCTCTCTGACTACTTCCTCTTCTATTTTTGGTTTAGTAGAGTTTCCTCTGTTTTGACAAATTTACTCAAACAAGAAACTTGTACTGTTTCTATTTTATTTTTTGAAAAGGCTAAAATGTTAGGACAGTTTCTATATATGGCTTGAATCTATACATACAAAAAGGCAGCAAAAAAATCTTGCAAGATAATATTTTCAGATCATGGTTTGAATTTCTATTGTTGGTGTCAAAATATTCTTAGAATAAGGTTTCTATTAATATTTAGTGTTTGGATATTTAGATCCACTTTTCACATTATTTTTTCACAAGACTATAACATAAAGAAAAATACAATTTTCATTCATGTTAATTCTCTTAAGCACAAACACAAAAGGGTATTTATTTTTGCAATTGTTGTTTCCTATTAGCTTGTTAGTGAGTAAGATCAGTTATAAACAGTTTACAATTGTGTTACGTAGCACTGACACTTCAGATGGAAGACATATATGGTGACAGACACATGTTGGTGTCAGACACCAACATATGTAGTTATATCATCATTTTATTTTCTCTAATCATTACTGGTGTCGACATATCAATGTGAGTATTGTGTCCGATATCCGTGTCTTTGTCTGTGCTTTGTCTAACTAACTTAATAACATATTTGTAAATGTCTGTTACTGATTTATCTAACTAACAAATTTAACAATCTGGTCTAAAATTTAAAGTCTTATGATCTACCTACACTGCTATTTGATTGAAGTATGTCTGGTGTCCAATACTGACATGACATCGACATATGTTACATTCAATTATTTCATTTTCTTAAATTATTATCAATTTTGAAGTGCAAGTGTCTTGTTCGGTGTCTGAGCTTCATAGTTTATGACAGTTAGAAACAAGCTTATAAGTTTTTTTTTTTGGAAACTTAGTATTATGTCCAAGCTCATAAGTATTGATTTGCATTTCAGGAATGGGAACAAAAATTGAATATTCCATAAATCCCCTAGCATACTCAAAAGATTGCAACAACTTCACTTTGGTTGGTGTTGATGCCTGGGAGCATTATCAGAACAAAGGAGTCAAAGTGAGTAACAAACATTGCAGTATTGGAGTTAATAACTTGCAAAATCCAATGGATAGGATACTTGACAGAAACAACATGGAATCCATTAGAAAGACAATGCAGATACAAGAGGACATCTTCAAAAACCAGGTATCATGTCAATGTAGTATGCTTTATCATGCAAAATTCAAGTTTCCATTCAATTTGTACCATAAGGTTGCATAGCATGATATGTAACATTATTTGTGTCAATTTTATTAGAACCTATTGTCATTTAGTACCAACTATGTTTTTATTTGATGCATGATATGCAATTAATTAAAGTTGTTATTAGTTTGAAAAATTATTAATTAGTATTTGAAAATTTGTAGGTAAAGGAACTACATAGAGTATACAATGTGCAAAAAATGCTAATGGATGAACACAAAAATGAAGGCAAGCAAAATAAAATTTGGACCCCTATGAATGGTAGCATAGGTATAAACCAACCTTATTTTGTTCAACAACAAAAACCAACACAAATTTCATTTAGCCATGTCCAAATTTTGAAAGAGGAATTATACATAAAGGAAAGAAGTGGAAGCTGTTCAGGAGAAATAATAAAGAAAAGACAAAAAGATTTTGATCTTGAAAAGCCAGCAGCAAGTGATTGTGATGAAGATATGGAAGTGGATTTGACTTTATGTATAGGAAGCAATGAAAGTAAGAATAAGAAGAAAAAGTCTTATATGCTTCCAAATGGAATGAAAACTAAGGAGTTAAATTCTTATCTCTCTTTTCAATCAGATAGAATTGGAGATTATAGTGACCCCACTACACCAATGAGCAGCTCTAGTGTTACATTTGATCAAGATAAAAAGGGGCCACATTGGCTTTCTCAAGGTTTAAAGCTTAAATAGAAACTTTAATTTAACTTGTTTAATTGTATTAATATTATTCCTATTTACTAAACATGGACCACTGAATTTATTATATGGTTCATGTGATGTGATCATATTCCTAGATGAGTTTTTACTTTATTCCAATAAAATGGATAACTTATATATATAGTTTCATATCATGAGTGTGTCACTTTCTGTATATAGATAAGAGTTAGTATGAAGTGATTCTTAAATTTCTTTTTATGTCCAACATGTTATTTTCAAACCTAGTATAACTTGATGCTTTATGTGAATTTTAAGTATGTAAGGAAAGTCCACTCTCAAAAGACTATATCAAATTAAAAAGCTTAATATTCCTTCTTGGCCCAACTTCTCAATTTGACTATGTTGTTATCTTGAACCTTGTTATGCCAAAAATAAATAAATAAATGTACCACCACAAAGTAAGATAAGAGAATCAAATGGTGAAGTCTAAACAATGGCTATCAAAATCATTGCTTTGCAGATTATGTTTTTTTTTCCAATGTATAAAGTACCTCTTACTTCTGATTCAATTCTGCACATTTGATGCAAGTTTTTGACTCGAATATTAAACTCTGTTCTGAGCAAAATATTTTGACCACTTGTTAACTATGAAACAGATGAGTTGTTTAGGACCTTACTTTTTGAGGGGCAACAAAAAAAAAGTTTTAGGAGAGTAATAATATAATTTTTGAGTTTGTTTGGGACACTCAAAATCTCAGGATCGGCTTTGCTATGAAGAACGCACACCTTTGAAATTAGATGTATATTTGTTTGTGACACATGTATGATACATGTCGATAAATTAGACAAGTGCATCGAAAAATAATCCTTCAATAAACTTAAGACACTCATTGGACACATCTAGGAGTTTGAATGTGTCATAGCAATGATGACAAATGAAGGGTGTTAAAGACATTGAATTGGACAACATATTTTTAACATTTTAGAAGTAGATTGATAAATAGAGGTGAAAGAATGTCATATCTTGTTTTAAAAAAAAAATACTAAAAAAAATTGCTCAATTTATATCTTTTATAAATAATGTTTTTATTTTATTTTATTATTATAATATAGTAAAGAAATATATATGGGTCCCCATGTAGATTTTGTATTTACAAAAAAAAGGGAAGGTATATGCTATTTTACTAAAAATGAAAGAGGTGCACCCACATGCACACAAGCCCGGCCACACGCACACACTAAAACACACACATACACGCATATGCGTGCATGTGCGTGTGTCATATGTCTCTGACATTAGTAGTACGAGCGTACGAATTAATCGTGTTAGATGCTCTTGTCGAAATTCGTTCTCCATATCTTCTTGCTAGAATAGATCTCGAGGCTCAAGATTATTGTAATCCAATTTTTGTCTACTAGACTCATACACTTAAAGGAATTTTTTACAACTATATTGTATGGAACTAAATAGTGAATGCTAAAGAGTCAATGAGAAAATGAGTTTGTTATAGAGATGAATATGTCAACGCATAAGACATGATTAGGATAATTTATGTGGTATGTGAATGATTCAAGTAAATGCAAATACGATGTTTCAATCACTTTTTGATATTGAAGTGGCTTCACAAGCACTTATGTAGTACTTTCAAGGCTTGTGGTAATAAAATATTAGGCTTAAATGCACTTTTCACCCCCTATGTTTCAAAAAGTTGCGATTTTGACCCCCTTTAAAAAAAATGGATATTTTGACCCCCTAACTTTTGGCCCTCTTTTGATTAGCTAATTTTGATGGAGATTATGACAATTTCTCAGTCTTTGATGGTGTAAACTTGCATGGGGGTAGAAGGATGCTAATAAGTGGAGTCCAAACTAGCATGTTGTAACCTTTGGCCCCCTAAATAAGGATCCACTTATCAGTTTGGACTCCACTTAACATGTCAGTTTGGACACCATGCAAGTTTGGACTCCACTTATCAGCATCCTTCTATCCTCATGCCAGTTTACACCATCAGAGACTGAGAAATTGACATAAAGTCAGCTAATCAAAAGAGGGCCAAAAGTTAGGGGGTCAAAATATTCATTTTTTTTAAAGGGAGCCAAAATCGCAACTTTTTGAAACATAGGGGGTGAAAAATGCATTTAAGCCTAATATTTTATTACCACAAGCCTTGAAAGTACTACATAAGTGCTTGTGAACCCACTTCAATATCAAAAAGTGATTGAAATCCAAAATATTGATTCGGATTATGAAATCCAAAATATTGTAGAATATTGGAGGGTGTTTTTAATTTGTTTTTACACGGTTTAAACTTTATGGTCGAAATGATATAGAGGGCGTGAAAATCCAACAAGCTGCGAAAAGAAATTCTCAAATATTAATTAAGCCTTTCTTATTGGAGATTGGGCTTATTTATACATGATTGAAAGGCTCAGTACCTTTTGGGTCCATCCAACAAGATATCGGTTCCGTTTATTATAGATTAAACATTGAATGAAATATTCTCTTTTCAACCAAAAATAATAATAATTTGAGAACTCAGGGTTTAAAGCTTAAACAGAGTTTACAAATTAACTTGTTTAATTTTATTATTCATCTTTGCTGAACATGGACCACCATGAATGTATATAGTATATGGTTCACGTGATGTGAGCATATTCCTATGAGTTTTTACAATAATTCCAATAATGGATAACTTATATTGTTTCATATGAGTGTGTCACTTTCTGTATCTAGCTTAGAGTTTGAAGTAATCCTTAAATAGCTTTCAGGTACAAAGATGTTATTTTCATATTGTAAAGGATGAACCTAGTACCACTTGATGCTTTATGTGAAATTTAAATATATAACGAAAGTCCACTCTTAAAAGACTATATATCAAATTAAAAAGCTTAATATTCCTTGGCCCAAATTTTTGTTCTGACTATGTTGTTATCCTAAACCTTGTTTTAGCAAAAAAAAGAATTATAAATATGCACCATCACAAAGTAGGATAAGATCATATCATGGTAAACTCTCATAAATGGGCTATCAATATCATTGCTTTGTTGTAGATTATCTTCTTTTTTATCAAACATAATTGTCATAAAATGGAAAATACGGAAATTTTCAGCAATTTCTTGTCTACTAGACTCATCACTCATGCATATAAGGACAAAATTTATAGCTATAGTGGGATGGTCAAGAGTCGATAAAAAAAAAATTATGTTTGTTATGGAGATGATAATCTCAATGCGTAAGACATGATTAGAAAAGATTTAGGCGATATGTGCTATTGGTTGTATAATTTAAACTATGGGTCTAGAGGATAATATAGGTTCAGAGGACTATGTATCTCATAGGATTATGCATCCCAGAGGATCATCATAGAGGATGCATCATAGAGGATGCGACGGTTCACTAGTCTAATATATAGTTGCTATGATGTACACTTTAGATTAACACAAGTTTGTTAGAAATTAGTTACTAGCTAGAAGTTAGATTGGATGAGTTTGAATTAGTTAGTCAGTTAAAAATTAACTTGATTATAGGGTTTAATTTGTAGTCAAGTAAGCATAGTTAGTTAGCATAACCCACTCTATATAACGGGGTTATTGCATTGTGTATTTCATCATGTGTTTTCACAACTTCTCCATCCAATAAAGTCTACTTAGTTTTCACTCATACTCTCTCATTCTTCTTTTAAATTGTTATTCATCTTACACTTGGTTGTTAGCTCTTCATCTCACAATAGTTGTATCGTAGAGCTTATACGATTAAAGAAAGTGAATATTTCATAGTGAGAAACGATTCAGAGATTAAAAGATGGCAGGAAACAATACTTTTAATGCGAATCTTCCAGTTCTTCATGGCAAAAACTGAGAAAGATGGTTCATGAAGATGAAGATGATTTTTGCAGTTCAAGATGTGTATGAAAAAGCCACTAATGGTGTGGAATCCCTTCCCGCAAATGCAACAAAGGTGCATAGAAATGCGCACAAGGATGTGGAGAAGAAAGACAACAAAACATTGTTTCTCATTCATCAGTGCGTTGAAGTGAAAATGTTATAGAAGATTGCAGAAGGTGTGAATTTTAAGGAAGCTTGGAATATTTTATTGAAGAGCGACAAAGGTGATGCAAAGGTCATGAAACTGAAGCTTCAAGCCTTAAAGAGACAGTATAAATTAATTGAGATGAAGATTGGTGAGAAATTTACAGATTATTTCCCAAAATTGGTAACACTCACCAATCAAATGAAGAATTGTGGAGAAGAAACGTAAGAAGTAGCAATAATAGAGAAAATATTGTGCACCTTGACATCTCAATCTGATCACATAGTTATGTCAATTAAGGAAACAAAGCAACTGACAGAAATCAAGATTGAAGATCTCCAAAGCACACTTGAAGCACATGAATTTAAGCATGACAGAAAGCATTGTAAAGAAGAAAAACCAACACTTCTTACAAAAACTTATGTTGAAGTGTTCTTCTAAAGGCTAGGATTGAAAATCTTTCGTCCAAATAAAGAGCTTTAATAATCCAGGGTTAAGGATCCATGAACCGCTGACCTAACACTTCTAGCATCCTCAATAGATGAAAACAAAAACTCATTATAGCCTTTCCCAAATGATGTAACGCCGCCACGAACCAACATTCTTCCATATAGGCTTCAACTTCTCTTTCAGTCCAACCACAGTTAAGGGATTTGAACCCTTTGGCCAAACAATTTGAGCGTGTAAATTATTCTTACAAGCTTCCAGCCCTAACAAATATCCTTCCTCTTGAATGGTATATCACATACATTGATTAAAACATCAATGAACGATTTTTTTTCAGTTTTTGGTGTGGATTTTGGTTTTTTTTTAGGCGGTTGTTTCTGGATTCGAGTCATGCTGGAGATTATTATAAGGTCGATTAAGGTTGGTTAGGATTCTTTGGTCAAAGATATTGGTTAGGTTGGTGATGGTTTAGTGTCATATTGTCGAGGTTTTGAGATTTAGTTGTGGGTCGATGATGTTGTGAGGTGTATAGACGGTGGTGGTTTGGGTGAGTCGGTGGTTATTTGTGATGAATCGGTGATGGTTTGGAAATAGTGTTCTAGATCGGTGGTGATTTGTAATGTATTGGTGATGGTTTTGCGCAGATTATAGTGGTAGGTAAGGGTGAATTAGCTCAACTAAGATGATGATGAACCGTGTGCATCTCCGCTAGAGAACATCTTCACGTGTTTTCTATTTTAGAGGATGTTAGCTTTTAAGGTGTTAACGTAGCCGATATTTCAAACCTAATAATTTTTGCATGTCTCTTCCATCGTTAAAAAATACTCCCTTCGTCTAAAGTTATATGTCGCTTTGGAAAAAAATTATCCCAAATTATATGTCCTTTTACAATACCAATGAAACATGAACATTACTTTTCCTATTATATATCTTTAACTATTTATTACTCTATCTTCTCTCAATTCTTTAATTAATTCTTCCAACCCTAACAAATATCCTTCCTCTTGAATGGTATATCACACGCATTATAAAACTCATTAAAAAAACTTTATTATATAAAATTAATTACATTTTTTAATGCGTGTGAAATGAACAAAAAGTAATATAATTTAGGACGGAATGTGTAAATAAAAATACAATCCGTATGATGGAGTACATAGATAGATGTACTTGGGCTGCTTTAGTATGCTAATCAAAACTAAAACCAACACCGAAAGTGATTACTAAAATCAACTTTAGTATACTAATTAAAATGTCTTTTGGTCCGGATAGATGGAGGGTCGATTTGGCTCATGGTATGTTTCATTGAATAAATGATGAGCTTGATGTGGCTCATTATGGCCCTTTCGTTTTCATTAAGTTTACTGTTACGTTAATCACTTCATGCCCAACTATTTTTGGTTCGGACTTCATGCCCAACTATAATAATAGGGGGAAATTTAACAAAAGTAGGAACTTATTATTTAAAAAAAAAAGTAATAATAGTTCTCATGATCATAGTTCAATTGGTGGGGTCAATGCGTTATTATACGCAGAGGTCGGAGTTTGAACTCCGGACACTCTACTTAATTATTTTAAAAAGTGAATTATAGCCACTAATTACTGACTAAAAAAAAGTAATAATAATTAATTAAAGTGTGTTTTTTTTTTTTGAATAATTAATTAAAGCGTTGATAATTACTTTTTCCCGTGAAAAAAATATAACGACCGTTTTAAAGTTCATCATTTATACTTTATCCATTTTCTTTTTTGATAATAAACTTAGTCCCATTAAAATTAATAAATTATGGTTAATTAAGTAAATTGTCTTTATAAATATATAAAATTTCATTGTTAATCTCTATAAATTGAAATCAGACGTTTAATCCCATAACATTTTTCTTTGCAATTTTAGAGACCAAAAATGCCTATAGATTATTGGGACTAAAAATGTCGATGGACAATTTTACAGAGACTAAAAAGTTTAACTTTTTTATGGGACTAAAGAAAATTTTGAATATTTTTTGAGACCATTTACTTAATTAATCCTTAAAATCATAAGATTAAAATCTTATTTCTGAAATAACATTTTTTTACTGAGGTTTAGGAATGTTCAAAAACACTCAATTGGTATAAACATTATACAATATATGTAGATGTTAAGTTTAAACCTCGTACAAACCTCTTATTCATCTTAAAATGTGAATTTTAAAAGGGTCTTGTTAACCAGTGCTCTGGTTAAGGAAGCCAAAAGAGAAAATTTTAACTCAAATATGACACTTTTTAAGCTTTTAATGTATTGATTACACAACTTTCAATGTAAATACTATCATATTTGATTCCTTAACCAGTGTCCTGGGAGCATCGGTTAACATTTTTCATTTTAAAATATTAGACTGATTGACAAAAAACGGTGGAAGAAATCACTTTATATACCCTCCAGATTAGTCATCGTTATAATAAAATTCACAAGAATAAATTTTGTAACGGTAAAAAGTCATTAAGAATGGATGGTGATCATGATGATAGTGGCAATGGATGGGACCGAATGATAGGAAGGAGTTTGGGAAAAGGCAAGGCTGAGGGTGCAGAGGAAGTTGGGTGGGCAGTGAATAGGTGATTGGTAGAAGTTAAGGGGACACGTGTAAAGCGTACATAAATAGAGAGGTCCATCTCCAATTATTTCACCAATGCACACAAACAAAAAAAGGTGGTGCCAAATTAATTATAAGTCATTTTCTTCATTTACAACAATTATCAGACTATTTGTAAAATAAAAATTATGCTGATTGTGTAAATTGTAAGACTAATAGCATTTAAGGTTAAATATGTTTTTGATTTTCATAAATATATCAACTTTTCGTTTTATTTCTTCTAAAATTTTCTTTCAACTTCTAGTTCCTATAAAATTTTCAATCACTACTTTTAGTCCCTATTTTTAACTTAATTTTGTATTTTTTTTAATGAAATTGTGCAGAAATGTGTAGAATATTGTTAAAAAAATCCAAATTTTTTTTTTTAACAAAACATAAATTAAATATGAATTTTTAACCATAAAAAATCATATTTAATTCATGTTATGTAAAAAAATCTATTTTTTTTTTTGTTGAGATATTCTTATAATATTATGAATTCTACATATGAGTTTACTTTAAAGGAGGGACCAAAAGTGAAGATGGAAAACTTTTGGGGGACTTAAAGTTGAATAATTTTTTTAGAGAGACTAAAACGAAAATTTGACATATTTATAGAGACCAAAAACATATTTAACCCTAGTATTTATTTTGTGTAAATTGTGTATCTTCGCAGGCAATTATAGAGATTAAACTCTCAAGTCTCTCGAGATTCATATGAACCGTAAAATCTTTTTAAAAGTTATAATGTTACTGCATGCTCAAGTTTATTCTTCATTCATGGTATGAATAAGAAAAGTTAATAGAATTAAAAAGAAATAGAGTAATAAGTAGTAAAGTTTAGGGAGGAAAAAAAATTCAAAGCGTTTATAATTTGATTAAGAGGAGTATCATCTGAGAATTTATATTCCTTTTGAGTTATTAACCACCTTTTTTCATTTACCAAAAATGATTTTAATTATTTCTCATTTTCAAAATTTAATACAATATAAGTTGTTTGAAAGAAACAACCATTGATTCACAAAATGCAATATAAATATTATGATCCACAAAATGCAATATAAATTTAATTTCACTTGCCATCAAGTGATTGAGACTCTACGAGAGACAAAGATTAATTAGGTGGAACGTATTTTGTACTTTTCATGGGCCGCACTGCATTAACAAGGTTAGGTCCTCTATACTAAACTAAAACTAGTACGTGTGTACACACGTATATAAGAGTCGAGATCAATTGACATCAGACGTAACTTTAATTCAATGACTTTTATATATTAAATTAAGTGAAACACATGCAATTTCGTTTCTTTTTATTCTCTTTGTTGGTTTTGGAGTTAACGAAAACCAATTTTTTTTTTGTTTTTTACAAAAACGAAAACCAATTGTTAAAGTGTAAATCTATGTAAAAATATAGGCCTTATTTTGTGATTAGTAGTGTTTCGCCTATTAACACGTCCTCGTTGTCGAGTAAAATTTTTGGGTCCTTATATGGAAAGAATGTTGTAGAAGTACTTTCTCTAAAACCTTTTTGTGGGGGCCTCTTAATAAATTATGAGAAAATGAGTTTTGTTGAAATGTAATGATATATAATTCTCATATAATTATTTATGCGAAGTATTTAATAATGTTTTTTAGATGTTTAGTAGGAGAGGTTTGGTGTTTATTTAGTATTGCATTAAAAATTTATAAAATGAGTTATATCATTACATACATGATCCACTTAAGCATTCAAAATGAATAACTATATTGAGAATGTTCTAAAAGAGTATGTTTTTGAAGAAAAGATTTTTCTTTTTTAAATTAAGGACGATATAAAATATTTTTTAAAAATAAATTAAGTGTGATTCAAATATTATATGATCATTTATCATATTTTTCTTTCAATTTTTTTAAAATATCAACCAACTCCCAACATATCCTAAAAGTATTTAGGAGTAGATATCCACAATTCCTAGCTCAACTGGCAAAAATGCCGAAATTGTTGGGTCGGATGTCATGATCGAGGTTCGAACCTCGATACATCTACTTGTGTGTGTGAGTTTATAATGTCTTTGCCATTTCGTCTATCCACCAAAAAAAAATATTGCCAGCTAGATTATATAATTTTAAGACTTGTTTTTTTAGAGAAATTTTAAGACTTTTTATGGATGATGCTTGATGCCGCTTGCTTTGGTTTTTCCAACAATCATATATGGGAAGAAATCAAGAAAAAACATAATTTTTGGGGTGCATATCTCCACGATTTTTTGTTTAAATCTCACGTTTCGTGTTTAATACTTGATAATTGTGTGTTTTTTGGTTACAAGATAATTTTGTGTTTTTTTTAGGAAGATAATTTTGTGTTTAAATGATTAGAAGTTTGTATAACAATTTTTTTAGAAGAGTAAAATATATTTTTAAAAGAAGAGTAGAAGTTGTATAACAATTAATTTGTATTTTCTAGTATTAAATCCATAGGAATTTTTTATAAAAAAATATTAAAGGGACATAAAAATCCTTTTTTTGTCAAAAACGACAAAGAAATCTTAAAGGGAGTAGATACAAAATATTGCTAACATTATGACCACGGTCCACGTCTTTAAAAAAAACATGGTCCACATCAGTTTCGTCCCCAAAAGATACATAGTATACCATCAAATTCATTAAAGAAAATTTATTCGTTACCTTTGGCGTCTTGTAGTTAAAATTATTTCAAAAATTTAAATTTATTTTAAAATAATTAAATATTTTTTGAGAGGGACATTAATAATTGGCTAACAAGTACTATTCAACAAATAACTATGTTTTCCCTTTTTTGTTAACCCTCTGGTGGTAATATTTTCCCTATAAATATTAATAACATCAAGTAGCAACATATCATGTCCCCTAACCAAAGCTACTTCTCTCATCTTGCTAAAACTCTCACCGTAGGAAATGGGTTCACTGCCCAATTTAGAAGCACCTCCTCCTTCAAGTTCAAGAATTTCAACCGTGGTTCCAGCAACACCACGAGGTGAAGAAAAAGGTGAACACAACCTAAACTACATGGACTTGTTGATGAAGCTCCACTATGTCCGGTCCATTTATTTCTTCAATTCTGAAGCTGTTCAAGACCTCTCAATATCCGATTTAAAAACACCGATGTTTCCATTGCTGGATTTGTACTCGCATGTTGCCGGTCGTGTTAGAATAGCCGAATCCGGTAGACCGTTTATCAAATGCAATGATGCCGGTGTGCGAATCGCGGAGTCACATTGTGATAAAACGTTGAGGGAATGGTTGGATGAAAATGAGTACTCGGTTGATGAACTTGTTCATGATCATGTGCTTGGTCCTGATCTTGCTTTTTCTCCTTTGGTTTTTGTCAAGGTACGTGCTAAGATGAATGCACATGTCATATCTCATACCTACTTCTTTCATGTTATTATTGTCAATCGTGTTATTGATAAATTGAGATTTTAGGTCATAGTCCCACGTTAAATTGAGATTTTAGGTCATAATCCCACGTTAGATGTGATATAGTGCGAATATGTATTTATAACTGAGACAGTTTTCACCTTCGGTTTTGTAAAACTCAACCCAAACTGGTGCAAAAGTCATTTAAGATTCGTTAGATCACCTTTAATCATGTTACCGTGATCAAATCACTCATGTGCGTTCAGATCTCAAAATTGGATGAGATATTGTGTGTGTTATAAGTGGGGACAGTTATCACTTTATCTTACAAACCGATGTGGTAAGGTTAAATTAGACCCGAACTCAAATTTTAATATTTTACATTGTCATTAATTTGCACTCCCTTCAAATTAATACTATTGTAAGTGAATCGGAAATTAATATACATTGTTAGTTAGTGGAAAGAAGTTTTACATTGGGGATTAAGAAATATTTGACCTATATACTAAATCGGTTTTAAAGTCACAAACATGACTCATTGTGATATGCTGACAATGTGTAAGACTTTTATTCCCTAAAAAAAAATGTGTAAAACTTTTTTACATGTAGAAGGCATTAAAATTAAATCCATTTTGAATTGCATAACTTGGGAAAATTCAACAAGACTCAATGCTATAGTTTTGTTACTTTTCTTTACAAATTGATTATGTTCTGCAATTATAATTGTATGGCTCGTCTAATATGGACATTTACTATTTTTAATAAAAATGTGAACTTTGTTGAGAAAAAAAATACTTAGATAAGTTAGCAGATAGCGAATAAACTAGTAGATTGAACATATATTATTTGATAAATTAGCAGTTAAACTTTTTTTTATTGTCAAAATGTTAATTGTTAAATTAGTATTTTCTTTATTATCATAATTCAAATACTAAACATTTTATTCTTTATCTTCTTTAATCACTTAGCTCAACAAAGTAAGTTATG
>Ga0315915_1006992_pt1 | contig 13616 bp, 6 predicted proteins | sample MpolbnodulesMG_FD_207738 | JGI IMG/M metagenome (GOLD analysis project Ga0315915, IMG submission 207738) | Medicago polymorpha root nodule microbial communities from Los Angeles, California, United States - branched nodules | ecosystem: Host-associated > Plants > Roots > Nodule | place: USA... | reverse complement strand
TAGTCAGAGCGTGTCCAACCTCGTTGAATTGATTCTCTGACCCAATCAATTAAAAATAATGATCACTATCTTTACCGGTAAGCTCTTTTATGAATAATACTTAATCTATATGTCAACAAAACGTAACATTTGGACAACATGCAATTATAGTATGAATGCAAATAATTAAAATTATTATTGTTTTAAAATAAGTGCTTTGAAAATGTTATTTTGGACCGGCCAAGTATTTTTTTTATTTTTTTTAAGGAAACCGGCCAAGTTTTCCTATTTGTTGAGTAAAAAAGTTTGTTTAATTTTATTATGATTTTTTTATTTAAGGATTGGTCAAGTTTTTGTTTAAATTTTTTAGAATAAGTTCTTTGACTTATAAATAAATCGGTGACCTTTATGATTTCTTTTATGAATCATGCTACTAACAGATTTTTAGGGCATTGTTTCAAAAATCAAAAGAGGTAAATTTTATATAAAAAATTGTGTTTTAATTATTTTTAACGATTATCTAACTTATATCTTCAAAATAAATTTTTCTATTATAGATTCTTTTCTTAGACAATACTCTCTCTTAATACATTTGTTAGCATTTTTTTTTATAGTATGTTGACAGTAAAATGATTTTAGTCAAGTGGTATAAAAAAAACTTGAACTTAATCATATAGTTAATTATAATACATGATTGAGTATTTATTTACATAAATCTTTTATTCATCTTAGCATTTTAAATTAAATATATGAATTTCATTTTTTTTTTTAAGAAATCAAAATGGAATATATATTAACAACGGGGATGGCCAATCCTCAGTACAAGGTGTATTAGAGGCGCCAACCCGGCAAACAAAGTATCAAAGAGTATAAATACAGAAAAGGTCAATCGATACCCAGACAGTAAAAAGGGTTCGACCACCAGGTTTGAGTGCCGTACACAAAAGGGATATTATTGGCCTTAAGCCACCACAACGAGTGATATTTTGCCTTATCTAATAACTGTTCAATGGATGTTTCAGTGTTTGTGAACAATCTGTTATTTCGTTCATTCCACACCAGCCAAACGCACAGAAGCCATAATAATTGAAGGAAAGAACGACGTGCCTTTGAAGTCCCCGAGTAATGGATAAATTGCAGAAGATGGTCGTTGACATTGTCTGTATCAACCCCACTTAAGCCTATCCAAGATCGAATATGTTGCCAGATAGCACCAAAAACAGGACAATAAAGGAACAAATGTGCTGCAGACTCCTCTTAAATTTGAAATGCTTGTACATGTGCTATATATATCCTCTCTTATTTTTTCAAATATTTGTAAAAATATCATCAAACGAATTATTGTCAGGTATGAGAGTAGAGTAAGTCTCTATCATATATACCTTCATATCAATAAATTAATTTGAATTATGTATTTTTCAATAAACGGTTAATTAATAATTAATTGATTTAATTTTTAAAATTAAGATATTATTCAATATATAAGTAAATAAAAAGTATCCCTTGAAAATAGTTAATTAAAAAATATGAAAAATGTTTGTAATTTCCCAAAATAAATTAATCACAAATATTATATTAAGAAATGCGCCTGAAAGAACTTATTAGATTTATGATCCTCTCCAAAAAAGAAAAAAGATATATGCTAGTCAGATACACCGGATTGAGATGATATAAGTAAATTTTCCATGGAAAAATAGTGTGTGTGAGGTGTAGGGAGAGCAAAAAGACTTAGTGTGGAGATGAGTCAGTCAATTAATATAATTTAAGAGCTTTGACATTCGGATGCTCTAAACACGGAGATAAACCTTTATCGGATATCGATATTTTGTGGATATTTACGGATACGTATCCACAAGTATCGGATATCGATATTTTGATTTATAAAAAAGATTTTATCAAAAACTTATAGGATATTCCACAAATACTTCATAAATACTTCACATACATGTATTTTTTTTTTTATAAAAAAAATGAAGGCTAAAAAAGTGAGATAATGTTGTGAAGATTTAATAAAGATGTATATGATTCAATCTAAGATAAAAATCAGTATAATTGTTTCTCAATAAAATACTTAAAATCATGTGTTTTATGCGTGAAGGTAATGAGAAAGAAGTTTCAATCAATCAACATTAAACAAAATTTGTCTTAAGTTCTTTTATGATGCTTCTGTTGATATCCTAACATATTATTGAAAACATAATATGATTTATACGAAAGATTTACACTTTTATTTTGATCACATGTACAAAAATGAAGAATAATCAATACTTATTTTTTGAAGTATTTTACATGCATTTAAGTTTTATTATAAATTTTGTTAACGTATCGTATCTGCAACATGTATCATCACACAACAACTTTTGAATCTTTGTTTGATTCATAAGACCCATAGAATCGATAACTCAAATTAACTAAGTTGTTGGATGTGACACTCTGAGTATTAAGTATTCTACAAATAGTAACCAAAAAACAGTATTCTACTATTAATCTTGATACGAGGTTTCATATCTTCTTCACATTCCGATTCATGGCAAGTTGACCAAACCATCAGGTTGGCCAACTCCCAAGAATAAGGCGTTTCTCTTCTAACTGAGTTATTTAGTGTGGACGAAGATTCAACTGCTACTGACTTAAGAGTGAGAACCATCAAGGGCGGCAAATGTAGATGTTCTAATTAAGGAGGGGCATGTCAGGAATACTCTGGATATATTGCAGGTGATTAGGAGTGTTAAGAGCATTGCAGTTGATGGTTTGGAAAATGGTACGTCAATCAAGACTTACGTGATTGTCTTTAGCGGTTTGCGGATGAAACATTGTCTTTAACTAATCTCAACAAGCTTATGCTAATCTATGGTGTATACGTATGTCTTAAAAACTATACACTAAACTAGTGTTGTTTGTTTACTTGTTGAGCAAGTAAACTGTGTACAAACTTGAATTCTTAACTTTAACACCCCCCTTAATCTTAGATCACAAATGTTGAGATAAATGAAATGAAAGCTCAATTGGGAGGCAATGACTTTGTGAAGAAGTTTGCAAGTTGAGATTTGAACTTGACATAAAGAAGCTTGAAAACTCTTTGTTGTAGATTTTCTCCGACAAAGTAACAGTCAATTTCTAGATGTTTTTTTCTTTCATGGAATACTAGATTCTCTCAAATGTGGGTTGCACTTTGATTATCACAGTAATGGACCGGAGGTTTGATGCAATCAACTCTTAACTCTCAAACCAGTGTCATTCAGTAGGTCTAAGTTGTATTTCATGTGACAAATGGTGATGTCAGATGTGGAGTGACCAACTTCTATGCCTAAAAAGTACTTAAGCTTGCCAAGATCCATAATTTTGAATTCAACATCAAGTGTAATTTTGATCCTTTCAATCTCATCCATAGAGTTTCCTGCTAAGCTTGCATTATGGTTAGGATTAGATGCTAACACAGGCTCACGATCAGTATCATAATTTCTGGGGTGATACGAGGGATATGTCCAATGAAAGGTTGAATTGGATTATGATTTAGGGTGTTTGTTTTAGCTTTAAAAAAAATAGTTTTGTGTTAGAAAAATCTAGAGTTTTTATTTTAGAGATTTTTTAAAAAATCCAAAGCTATTTGTGTTTGTCAACTACCCAAAAAAAGTGATTTTGTTAAAAAAAATTATTTTTAACTAGTTCATGTGTTACCTCTTTGTTTTTAAAAAAATTGATTTTGAGAAAAAAGTAATCCTAATAGCTTTTCATTTTAGAGTCAAAATAGATTTTTTTGATAAAATAATTTTTCTAAAAATCCTAAACAAACACTTAAAAATGACAAAAGTGGTTTTAAACAAACGCACCCATAGATTTTATTTTTTTTACACGGAAAAATTAGATTTTAGAATATGTTTATCATTATGGTACTTATACTAGTAATTGATCTCAAGTAACAATTAGCATATGTTTATCATAATTGTGTCTTTCCGCATATCAGAATTTGATTACAAAACCATGATATAAGCTAACTCTTAACTTGTTCTCTTTTACAAATAAAATTATAAGTTAAAAGAATCTAAAACTCATTTCAAATTTGATTATATAAAACCACATGGAAAAAGATTTTGGACTACCGCATCAAACACATTGGATTCAGGCCACAAATTCCATATATAAGAAATTTCATTGACCATTTATCGATAAAAGTATTTTCAGGAATCTTACAAAATGTCACTGGCCAAGTTTCAGCCAGTTTAAAGTGGTCAAATGTAAAAGGTGGTGGGGTTGGGGGTGGTGATCGAGGAGTGTTGGAAGCTTTTTCTTACCTTCTCCGGGGTTTTGCAATGGGAGCCTCTAAGGATGGTGGGAGGAGGGTGTCGAAAAAGTTAGTGGCGGAGCCACATATAAGTGAGGAGGATGCAACTGTATCCCCTAAACTTTCAAAATTTACACCATGCTGCTCAATTTTATTTTTATTTAAACCTCTTGAAATTTTTCTATTGCATCTGCTCTAAAGATTTTGCATCTACAGCCCAAGTTTTTCTCAGCTCATATAAATGACATGTGACACAGTTTAATGACTTGTTTTTGATACTTTATCTTTTGGTTTTTCATATCTTAAGGCACTTATGTTTCTTTTACATATTTTTTTAAGCATACATTCCTTTTTATATTATTTTCTTATTCATAATAGTTTCTTATTAATAATAAATTTGCGCTGAAGTAAAAATGAGACACTTTGGGTTGAACTTAATTTTTAAAAGTCATATGAGAAGCATTTACCATTAAACCATATATATATATATATTTGTGGGTGCACGCGCGCGTGCGCGTACGTGTGTGCGTGTATTACTTAATATTTCATATAGTTTCCTTTTTTTTTTGAAAGATTTCATATCCTTTAATAACTTTATCCTTCTTTCATCCTAAATTATAAAAACAATTATTTTCTTTGTCTTAAAATTATAAGCAAAAAAGACAATTTTCGACCCTATTTAATCATGTAGTTTAAAAAAACATCTTTTTCAAATTTTTTTGCTTATGATAAAATTAAATGCAAATTGTATTCAATTTACACTCTCTCCGGTTTTCTCCATATCAAATAATCAATAAAAATCGTTTATACTTCTCCTTGTTAAACTTATTCAGAGGAGAACACAAAAAGCTATACCCCAAATTATTATGTTTTAGTTTTTTTTAAATAAGTGTGAATTGATTGTTTTTTTCTTCTTTTTTTCTTCAGATACTATACCTATGATCACTTTGACTCAAAAAAAACTATGACGCTAATTTCTTATTATTTATGATATTTATCTTTCAAATTCTAACTTTTATGTGATATATATTGTAATTAGTTATTTGATTGAAAAAAATGATAAAATTAAAAGAAAAAAAATAACTACAAGAAACTTTGATATCTCTAATAAAGTTAAAAGTTAAAAGTCTGAAGTCCTTTCCCTACGATCTTGGCTACGCCACTGAAAAAGGTTTTGCAATTGGAGCCTCATCAACAACACTTATGAACCCATCAACATTATATAAAAAAATTCCCACTAATCCATAAAATATAAATGGCAATTCCTATGATACCCGTCATTACTGTTCTTCCACCGCCATTAGAGGAACCTCAAGGAAGAGATAGGAAAAGGCCTCCGCCAGCGATCACCACACCCACCCCCACCACCTCTTACCTTTGACCATTTCAAGCTGGCTGAAACTTGGCCACCCACATTTTGTAAAGATCTTGAGAACAATTGTTTTGATCATTGGCCAACGAAGTTTCTAATTCACGGGCTATAGAATTTTTTTATGGTATGTTGCTGGGCTCATAAGTGTTGTTGAGGAGGCTCTAAATCGCAAAACCTTTTTCAGTAGCGTAGCCAAGATCGTAGGTCAAGGACTTCAAACTTTTAACTTTATTAGAGATATCAAAGTTTTTTGTAGTTATTTTTTCTTTTAATTTTATAATTGTTTTCAATCAAATAACTAATCACAATATATATCACATGAAAGTTAGAATTTGAAAAATTAATACCATAAATAATAAGAAATTAGCGATCATAGTTTTTTGAGTCAAAGTAATCGTAGGTATAGTCTTTGAAGAAGAAAAGAAGAAAAAAAAAACAATCAATTCACACTTATTAAAAAATTAACTAAAACATAATAATTTGTGGTATAACTTTTTGTGTTCTCCTTTGAATAAGTTTCACCGGAAGAAGTATAAACAATTTTTATTGATTATTGGATATGGATAAAATGGTAGAGAGTGCAAATTGAATAGAATTTACATTTAATTTTATCATATGTAACAAAAATTGAAAAAGATGTTTTTTTTAAACTACATGATTAAATAGGGTAAAAAAATTGCTTTTTTCTTATAATTTTAAGACAAAGAAAATAATTATTTTTATAATTTAGCATGGAAGGAGGATAAAGTTATGAAAGTATATGAAATCTTTAAAAAAAAAAAGGAAATTATATGAAATATTAAGTAATACATGCAGACACGTACGCACGCTTGCGCGTGCGTTATATATATATTTGGTTTAATGATAAAGGCTTCTCATATGACTTGTAAAAATTGTGCTCAATCGAAAGTGTCCCATTTTTACTTCAACACAAATTTAATTATTAGTAAGAAACTATAAATAAGAAAATAATATAAAGGAAATGTATCCTTAAAAAAAAAATATCGGATGAGTGGGAGTAGTTAAAGTTAAAACTTTTTTTTGATAAACCGTCTCAAATAATTTAGTTGAATTTTGGTCAAATTGTTTTGTAATGTTTAATTTTTTTTTGGATGTTTTGATGTTTTTTTTATATGCCGGACATTTCGGTTTACATTTTGGTACTTTGAACAAAATCGCGTATTGAATAAATTTGATTAAAGTCGCGTATTGAATAAATTCGATAAAGTAGCGTATTGAATAAATGTAAAAAATTCTTCACAAGTACACGTAATCATTCACCCGGAATACAAACTTCCTAAATATGTCTCAGTGTGAATTCGAATAAAAATTACATTACATTCTTCATAAATATGTCTTACCTCTGAAATTGGATAAATTCAAACTTGTTTGTTAAACAACAACTCTCAAGCATTCACCCGGAAGTTCTATTGTTCCTTTGAAAATATCATGTATTATGCAGAATCAACTATATATGTTATCACATCGAATTCCCTCATATAAGATGAGTTATCACATAAAGAATGAGGTGCATTCAGTGACACTCATCTTATATGAAGGAATTCGATATCATAACTTATATAGCTGATTTTGCATAATACATGTTGTTTTCAAAGGAACAATAGAACTTCCGGGTTAATACTTGAGAACTGTTGTTTAGCAAGTTTGAATTTATCTAATTTCAGAGGTAAGATAATTGTTGTAGTTGGAAGGTGCATTACCTACCTAATCACGATCTTAATCAAATTGTTGAGAATATCGTCAGTTGATCTTAGCAACGTGACAAAATTGGTCTAGGGGGCCAAAACTGCCAAAGATCCAATACATAGGCGGCTGTTTTGTATTTTAATTAGTTAAGGGGCCAAAATCGCAACTTCTTGAAACATAGGGGGCCAAAAGTGCAATTAAGCCATAAAAAGATTATCAAAGATATGAAAAACTAAAAAGCGGGAATAGATAGAATGCTCTCTCCCAATCGTGACGGTTTCCATTAGCGATTTCTCGATCCTAAAAGCACTTTTGAACTAAACCCTTACCGGAATTGAATTCTACGCCGGTTTCCTTTTAGGTTAACGATGTTTTCGTCGGTGCAACAAGTTGTCAAGCCACAGAAACTTGTTTTCAAGCCTAATGATCCAACATCAAACAAAGTTGTTTCAGATGAACAGCTTAGCACTGCTGAAATCACACTGAGGATAAAGCTATTGAGAGAAGATAGTAAATTGCAGAAGATTCATAAGGAACTTGTGATAAGTGATAAGCTTACATAATCAGAATTTTGGGCTACAAAGAACAAATTGCTCGACCAAGATGAAAGCCGAAAGTTAAAACAAAGGATTGGTTGTTTGATCTTCGACACAAAACCTACTAGTGACGGTCGGAAAAATATAGTTAAATTTCAATTGACTCCAGAGATAAAATATCAGATTTTTGCCCTCAAACCAGCAGTTCACCTGGCATTCCTCAATTTTGTACCGAGTAAGATGAGCGAGGTAGATTTCTGGAACAAATACTTTAAAGCTGAATATCTCCATAGTACCAAAAATGTTATTGCAGCAGCTGCTGAGGCTGCTGAAGATGAGGATCTTGCCGTTTTTTTGAAAGATGACGAGATATTAGAAACTGAAGCTCGAAAGAAGGTTCGACGGGTTGATCCAACTTTAGACATGGAAGCAGACCAAGGAGATGATTACACTCATCTTCCTGATCATGGGATCTTCCGTGATGGTTGCAAGGAAACATCTGAAGCTCAAAATACTTTGTATCGAAGAACGCTGTTGCAAGATCTCAACAGACAAAGTGAGGTGGTTCTTGAAGGAAAAACTTTAGATATAGATATGGAACATCCAAGAACAGCAGTAGAAGTGCTTGCTCGGAGAAAACATGAATCTGATCGTGTTGTGGAGGAGAGGCGAAACAGAATTTCTAAGATGCCCCAGATTGAAGATCTACAGGCACAAGATAATCATCCATTTGCACCACTCTGTATCAAGGATCCTCGTGACTATTTTGATTCTCTAGCCGATAAGGAGAAAATAAGATGCAATTTGGGTTCTGAGGAAGCCTATGGCTCTTTGAGGGAGTCCATATCTAACATCAAAACTATGGGATTAAAGGATCCTCTATTGAGTCACAAGGTTGCTTTTAAGGTCCTTACTGGATTGGCTGAAAGCATCTCAAGCACAACTGAGGAGAGTGTCCTTGATATTTTACCCAACACAACTAAGGAGAAATTACTGGATCATTGGTTTTGCAGTCAGGAATTACTGAGGCACTTTTGGTCTTCTTATCCAGTAACAACAGAAAGTCTTGTTAGTAAGGCTAGAAGACTCAACGACGCCATATCACAAATATATTCTAAACTTGAGGAAATAAAGGTATCTGCACAGTCGAACCTACGGGACCAGGTTTCCCTTGTTGTCGATCCAATGCAGCAGGCTCTGGATGCTGCTTTGTTACATTACGATGCTGACATTAGGAGAAGAAATGATAAAGGGTTGAAGCCTAATGGTTATGTTTAGTAGAATGATATTTCTCTGTAATAACAATTTAGGAATGTATATTCCGTCAATTTTGCTGTGACCTCAAAGCCGTATGGCCATTTATATCTATATTGTGATAAAATAAGTTAGTAATACTAGAATTACCGACGATTTGTTTTGTATATATTTGTGTAGAATTTAATTTCATAAAAATTTTATGAGATCAATTTCTATGCATTGACAATGTAATTTTTTTTTACACATGTATTTAAAAATGAAAAACTAAAAAGCCATTAGATAGCTTAGAATATTGTTATTTTAATATCAATTTTATATTTGCAAGCTGATGTGGTTTGTATCTCAGTTGCTAGAATCATATTTTGCCTTTATCAAACTCTTTGCAATTTTATGTAGAAATAGAAAACATATATTTGTCTGAATTCAACTGTAATTCTTTGCTTTTATATTCTATGTTGCCGCGTAGTTTTTGTGTTTTGTTACTACTGCTGCTGCACTGTTGTTGCAATTCTGTCATATGCAAATTGGTTTTGTGCATATGTTGTTGCGTGCATTATTGCTGTCACATTCTAATCTGTTTTACATTCTTCGTTGGTGCATAATTTTTTATTGAATTCCACACTGTTGTTGTGTGCATTGCTGGAAGAAATCTAAATATGGTTTTATACAATTTCTGCATAATTACAAATTTGGTTTTTCTGGTTGTGCACAAATACTGGTGTTACGATAATGTTTCTTCGTGCTTAATTTACTATGGGAAGTAGGGCCGGAACGAGGATCTGAATATCTTTACAATTTACAAAATTGGTGATTCTAATATTTGGCATAGTAGAAAAAAAAATGTGGAAACATAGAAACTATTCATTTTGGGAGCGATAGATGTCATCATTAATTTGTGAAAGACTGGATTAATGCAACAAAGTCATCATGTATAATGTATAAATACAGTCTGTCTGATAGAGCAACTCACTACATCTTCATAAAGACGCAAACAATGGTCAAGTTATCAATCTAAGAGCTATGAAAACCTTTATAATAGTGAGTTGGAAGTATATGTTTGGCTGGATGAAAAGTACATCAATATAATAGTGAGTTGGATAAGTTCAAGTTATTTGAAATCCTCGGAAGCAAGATGATCGAGTGATTGCTGTGCAAAACATGTTCATTTCATGAGTGAGTAAATTGTGCATTGGTTTAATACCATGTACTATTTGTCATTCTTTTTTTTAATGAGGAGAAAAGTTTAAAAACTAAAGGACATTACTGAGTTCTTGTGCATTGAGTTTCCTTGTCTTAGTTTGCATAAATTTTTTCAATTTCTTCAATTCTTCAACAATCTCTTTATTGTCTATTTACATTTACATACATTGATGGAACTAAAAAGAATTAGTTGTTCATTCACTTTTTGTGTATATGCCTTAGTTTGCCAAGAGATTCACAATAAGAAGCATCTGTTTCTGCATTATCGTATTCTATGAGTGTTTCTGCATCCTCGGTTAATGTACTTCTTCATCTCCGTGTTAACGCATTTTTAGTTTGAACGATTCTGTTGCAGCGTATTTTCTGCGTTTTGTTACTGCTGCTACCACACTGTTGTGATTTCTGTGTCATATGCAAATTGGTTTGAGCATATGTTGTTTTATGTGTCATATGCATTATTTTTGTCACATTCTGATCTATTGTTTTAAAATAAATTAAGGGTCTATTCTTTTTAATTGAATTCTGCACTATTGTTATGTGTGCATTTATGTAAGAACTGTAAATCTGGTTTTATGCAATTTCTGCATAATTACAGTTTTTGTTTTGCTGGATGGACATATATGAGTCAAGTGTAAGTAACTTATTTATGTTTAAAGATATCTAAAAATAGTAATCACTTTCATTATCTCAGAAAAGGGAATTCAAATTGAAATAGATCTACAGGTGGTCCGCCTAAAATCAGTATAGGAATTGCCATAAGACTATTTAGTTTAGTTTAGTTTTGCGTACTTTTATTGTTTCAGATCCATCAACTTTGAGACCGATTGCAAAATTTTCGCTAAAGGTTTTAACTCCCAATATAAAGATAGAAACTACGAAGTTCAGAAGGAGAAGGAGAAGGAGAAGAAGTACGGTTGTGGTTTGGAATGAGGGGGAGGAGAGACAAAGTTAGGTTTTGAAAAGGAATGGATGGGGTTGGATAGAGGGGAAAGTGGGCCACGCAGGTTCTTTGTCTCCCATACGCAGACGCACTTTGTTCAGGTGACGGGCGTCGCAAGGGGTAACGGCCTGCCTGTCACCTGAACAAATTTCTCTGCGGGCAGCTGACGAACGTTGGTTCAGGTGACTGCATTTTCCTTTAGGCTCTTTTGACTCTCCACTCACATTGTTTGATGACTTTCTTGGTGGAGTATCGTCTCAGGCCAGGGAGTGTTTCCTTTTAGGGGATTCGCTTCGGGGATGAGTTCCGCGGGGAGTGTTTCCTTTTAGGTTTAATATGTTTTTAACCCCCTATAATTTGAACGAGTTATGGTTTACCTCCTTGTAAAAAAAGAAGTTTAGATTCCAACCCTGTAATATGAAAATTCTTTCATTTTAGACCCTGGAGTTGTATGACTGGGGCAAACCTACTAACTGGCTGCTAAATGTGTAATTAATTTTCTTTTTAATTTTTTTGGTACACGTGTATAATCACTTACATGTCATTAATTTTTTTTTAAAAATTAAAAAATGAAAATAATTCTGAAAAAAATTAATATATATCAAAATTTTCGAAAAAAATTATAAAAATATCCTAATTAAATTAAAATTATAAAAAACTTCGAAAATATAATATTATCTAAAAAAAAATTATTTTGAAAATTAATTTCTAGAATTTTCTTTTATTCGAAAATATAATTTAGATGAATAACATGATACAATGGATATTGATATTGGTTGACACCGATGTATAAGCCATGTTATACTGTTGAATAACAAACCCTTAATTCTATTCTTCATGATTTTTTTCTAATTATTTAATTTTGAAAATTATTTTTAAAAAATTATGGAATAAAATTTTCGAAAAAAAGTCTGAATCTTTTCTATTAAAATTATGGAAAAAGATTATCTATTAAGTTTCCAAAAAATATTATCTAAATTCCAGAAAAATATTTTCAATTTTTTATTTTAAAAAAATTCAGGAAAAATATTATCTAAATTTTATTTTTTTTTAAATTCAAAAAATATTATCTAATGTTTTGTCCTTTTAATTATGAAAAATATTTTCCAATATTTTTATTTTTTGTATAAAAAATTAAATAATGAACTTTTTAATTTCGAAAGAAAAATCTAAACTTTTTTTTAAAAACTTTCAAAATATTTATTTTCTAATTATTTTCAAAAATTTCGAAATATTTTATGTTTCAAGAAAAGTAATAAGAAAAAATCTAAGTCAGCATGTCACATCATCAAAATTACACACTTAGTGTGCCACGTCAGCGAGTTTGCCCTGTCATACGACCTCAGGGTTTAAAGCGAAAGAATCTTCATATTATAGAGTGTTGGAATCTAAGGTTTTTTTTTTACAGAGGGTAAACCAAAACTCGCTCAAATTAGAGGGGATAAAGACATATTAACCATTCTTTTTATCACTCCTTTGGTAATAATTCTTGGCGAAGCGGTTGAGCTTCTCCTTATTGATCAATTCTGTGATGACGTCCTTCAACTTGAAGCAATACATAACTACAATTATAAACTTTAACGGTTTTAATTTATTTAGGCTATTTAGAAAATATATAAAAAAAAGTATTTAAAAAATATAAAATATAAAATATATTTTACAATTACATCTTTTGATTAACATAAAAATATAATCGATTAATCATTTTTCTTTGGCCAACCGAAGGTATAACCATTTGAGATAGTAGTATTACTAGTCGTTTGATTAAACCAGCTGTATTGAAATTTATGATGAGCAATAATATAATTGTATTTTTTTTTCGGAATAAAAGGAGCCTAAGCCCATAAAAATAAATGACTAGAGAGAGATGACTCTCTAGGTCACGTCTCCATAAACATTAGCTAAACCCAAGGAGCTTACACTAGTAGGACACTATTCATACATGTGCAATTCAGAAGTATGCTCACAACCCAAGTTCGCAACAGCGTATGCACACAGCTTCAAACTCATGCAAAATCATCTTAATTCGACTAAAAACTAACAAAAACTATTAACAAAATGATGTATGACCTAATACCATCACACTTGCCAATTTCGTGCATCAGAGGTCCAATGTCAATCATGACTATTCAATTAGTCTTTTATGCTTTTTAATGAAACCAGGTCAGCCAAATCTTTGGTTGGGATTTCACTGGACCCTCCAGTGACTGGAGAGGATATATTCTCGTCTTGCTCACTCTCTTTGTTCAATTTGGTCAACAACAACATTTTGGGTCAAAGGCCCAATTGTTTTTTTTTTTTTAATTCCAAACCCACCCACCCCCCACCCCCCGGCATATACAT
>Ga0315915_1006991_pt1 | contig 13618 bp, 7 predicted proteins | sample MpolbnodulesMG_FD_207738 | JGI IMG/M metagenome (GOLD analysis project Ga0315915, IMG submission 207738) | Medicago polymorpha root nodule microbial communities from Los Angeles, California, United States - branched nodules | ecosystem: Host-associated > Plants > Roots > Nodule | place: USA... | reverse complement strand
ACTCTCTATTTTTCAATTTATTTTGTTTTTAGGTTCTGCCTTCTGTAATAGGAAATCATGATGTATTCATCCTGAGAGAGCTTGTCCAGAGATGGTTAAATCATAAGGTCTTGGTTAGGTGGCTTTCACACTTCTTACACCATCTTGATCGCTTCTTACCAGCACGCGGCCTGCCTACACTCAAAGTAGTTGGGCTTACTTCATTTCGTGATACGGTCTGTTATTGATATCTCTTAATCAATGTTTTTTAGAGCTTAGTCTTGGTATAATCTTATTGATACTCTCTGCCTCAATCATTACTTAATTTATTCTAATACATCAAATTTCGTTATAGGTTTATATGGAAGCAAGGTTTGATGTTATCGAAGCAATGCTTGCTCTCGTAAGTTTGTCCTTAATCAGTGCGATGATAGACTGTGCTTCTGATAATCCGTGTGTAATAATCATGTTTCTTGTTGCAGATTCACCAAGAGCGTGGGAATGAGCAAGTAGATAGGCTGTTGTTAAAAAATATTGTGGATATTTTTGTCGAGATTGATAGGGGAAAGATGGAATGCTATAAAAAGGATTTTGAAATGCACATGTTGAACTCCACTGAAGACTACTACAGATTTAATTCTGCAATCTGGATTCAGGCCAACTCGCGGTCAGATTACATGCAAAATGTATGTCTGTTTATATTAGTCTAACCTAAGGTATCACCACATTTTAGTTTCAAATAAGTTATGTTTAAAAACAACATAATGATGTGGCCAAACTGTCAAATTTGATTGGATGACAGTGTAAAAGTGGTATAATTGTCGTGTATATCCATCTATGAATCACAGACGTGTAGACACCTGTGGCTTTTTTGGAAAATACAAGTAATTGAATTTAACCACATGCTTAGATGTCTGACACGAATGTAACAGTGATAGACAGTATCTATTTGACTCAATTTCAAAACTCTCTGCATCTATATAATTTTAAATGTACATTTATGTATATCACCTTCTTAGTTTTAAATACTCTCTTTTTTTTTTGCCACACTGTTACCAATTTTTATCCCTATACTTGCAGGCTGAGGATTGCCTGAGAATAGACTATCTCAATACTTGCACTCTAGCACTGAGCAGAAACTCATAGAGGTAAGTGTAAATCGGACTTCTTTTTTGTCTTGTTTTCATTTTAAAATTTTTGTTAGATGAAGGATGATAAACTCTCAGATTTTAAACATCATGTATGTGCTTACCTACTACTTGTAAATTGTATCTGGGAATAATATTACTTGTAATAGACTGGAGTAACAGTGTCCCCAAGAATATCATTCCTGGAATTATGATTCTATAACTTTGAAACAAACTCATCTTGTACTGGTTTTTCGTTTACTCCACGTTGCGTAAAACTCATTTACTATTTTCTTGTTATTAGATAGTGCAGAATGAATTGCTGGTAAACCATGCAAATCATTTACTTGATATTGAGTACTGCTGTGCCTTGCTTAGAAATGATGAGGTATTTGCTTTGTTCTACTTTTTTGTTTGATGTATAGATTTTCCATTGCTTAAAAGTTAAAACCCCTCTGTTTCACTATCTTCTTGATTTGCTTTATGCCTAGATGAACGATCTTTCTAGGATTGTTAGACTTTACGAGAAAATACCTAGAGTATTGGATAAAGTTCTGATTCATGTTGTTGATGAATTCAAGCAGGTAGGTTATTTTACGTCATTGCCTATTGCTATCTGTTTTTGGTTAACCTTTATTTAATCTTTCTGAAATGTTGTATTATGATTATCTTCTTGTTTCAGATTATTACAGATGAGGGTACAATTTTAGTTGCATTGGCTGAAGAAGATGCTGCCAATCAGGTTTAGTACATGCTCGATAATCTCACTTTTAGTATTTTATCTTCTGCTTCACACTACCTGAAACTCGGTGTTTACTAATTAGTCGACTGATTGCCATGGTGTTATCCGATAGGCCCAATTAATATTTTATAGGACACAATGTGGCAGTAATACGACATAGCATACATTGGTATAAAACTTTATATATAAACAATAATCTTAAAACAAGAGAGAATCATTATTTAAAAAGTTGGTATTCCCTTGTACATTGGTATAGAAGAGTCATGCAATTTAACATATTATTTCTACTTACACTGGTGCATCTAATTTGCTCCAATTTGGTATTTGTTTCTAATTGCTGACAAGTTTTCATTTTTATTCTCTACAGAAGACCAAAACAGGTGGTTCTGGCTTTCAGGATCAGAATCAAGATCAAGCAAGTCCCTATGCCCGTTTTTAGTTAGTTTTTTATTTTTATTTTGTTAGAATTGCTAGAAAAAGTCTGAAGGTTAATAATGTGAAATTGCAGGGCCTTGTAAAAGAATTCATTGCTCTCCATGATAAGTATATGGCAGATATTCATAATTGCTTTATGAATCGCTTGCCGTTTTTTAAGGTATGTTGAGGCAATGAAGTTATTACGTTGGTTTTCATGTTAATAATTGTATTTCTTTCCAAAAATCCATGTACTGTCACTTGATCATTTGGGAATCCATCACCTCAAAGGAATGAAATGTTTTTCAGGAAATCATGTCTTTTCACTGAATCTATCTATTTTTTCAGGCATTACGTGAAGCATTCGAGGTATTTTGCAATAAAACTGTTGCTGGTAGTTCCACTTCAGAACTGTTGGCATTATTCTGTGATTATATTCTTAAAAAGGGTGGAAGTGGGAAGCTGAGTGATGAAGTGGTTGAAGAAAACCTTGAGAAGGTTGATTTTAACCGTTTAGATATTCTTTGTCAGATTTTACGTCACTATGCTTTGTTTATGCTCAAGTTGTTTAATTTCTACAGGCACTCCAGCTGCTTTCATATACTAGTGACAAGGATCACTTTGCAGAATTTTTCAGGTCAAATTTTAAACTCATTTTTTGTATTAGGTTTTATATTATTTTTTAGCTTCTGCTGAATTTTTTTATATTTACAGTTGGAAGCTTCACCAAAGACTACTTTTCAACAAGGGGGCTAGGAAACATGGGAACTATATTGTGAAAAGGTTGAAGCAGGAATATGGCAACTTGTTCACAAAAAAAATTGAGAAGATGGTTAGTTCTTTGTTGCGAGGCTAATTAACGTCAGCCATATTTTTTTCTTTCCAATTATCGAATTTGAGGATTCACTCTAAATATGCATTTCAGATCAACGACATGACATTGTCTAAGGACAATCAGATGAAATTTCAGGGACATCTAGCTGAGAACTCACATGTAAATCATGGAATTGACTTGACAGTTACCCTTCTTACAACAGGATATTGGCCCAACTTTAAACATTTTGATCTCACTCTGCCCCCAGAAATGGTAGGATAATATTACCAGCTGAAGTTATTCAAGTTTCCATCAGTGGTTGTCTGATGTAGGCAAATATTATCTAGCATGCTAATATAATCAATTGTTTGTTTCAGAAAAAGTGTGTGGATGTTTTTGAAGGCTTTTATAAAACAAAGACAGAACATAACAAAAAACTTACATGGGTTTACTCACTGGGTACTTGCAATGTCACTGGCACGTTTGAAAATCAAACTATTCAGTTAATTGTCTCAACACATCAGATAATTTGCTTCTTGAGACTAATTATCTCCTGTTATGCTGATTATTGTGACATTGAAATGTTTGAAAATTGTCTTTACAGGCTGCCGCCCTCCTACTATTCAACGCTGCTGATAAGTTGAGTTATTCTGAGATTAGTTCTCAGCTGAAATTGCCCGAGGAAGACCTTCATAAATTACTTCATTCTCGGTCAAGTGAAAAATATCAGATACTTGTGAAAAAGCCTAGCAGTCAAAAAATATCCTCAAACGACTGTTTTGAGTTCAATTCCAAATATACTTCTAAAAATGATAAGATAAAGGTTTGTATTTACTTTTCAACCATTGTTAGATTTAGAAACTTTGTTATCCCGGTTCAATCGTTTTTTCCTGTTAATAATTTTTTTTTTAATTTTGTTGACCGTAGCTCATTCTACCACCTGTTTATGAAAGGAAGACGGTTGTTGAAAATGTTGATAAAGACAGGAAAAATGCTGTGGATTTAGCGATTGTACGCATTATGAAGAGCAGGAAAGTTTTGAGCCTCCAACAATTGTTTGCGGAGTGTGATGAGCAGTTGGGCCGAATTTTTAAGGTGAAAAATTTCTTCAATCAATTTATTGTTGTCTATGCAAGTGAAGTTTTGATGCAGAAAACATTTTTCAGTTAGCTAAACGTTTTCTTTACATTTTAATTTGCCATTTTTGGAATTGGATTTATAGCCTGATATCAAATTAATCAAGAAGCGGATTGAGGATCTGATAGAGCGGGAGTACCTAGAGAGGGACAAAGATGATTCAAATACCTTCAGGTATCTGCCAGAGGCAATGGATTGATAATCTCATCACTTGGGGCTACCTGGAGAGGGATAAAAATGAACCAAACACCTATCAGGTCTATCAGGTGGAGTTATGAAAGGTACTAATGTACAGAATGGTGCAATGGATACCGTCTGAATTTGATTTTTAAGCTACCAATATTACATGCTACTGTGAATAATACTGTAAATGGTCGGTTACTTAAATCAGTGATTGGAGAATCTTGGTACGATTTTATGTGTCCATATAAATATAGAGCAAATAAATGAATACGGTATGGTCATCGACATTTTAGTTCTTGGAGGTGCCTGCATAGTGGAAGAGCTTCCAATGTTACATTACATACTACTGTAAATAATACATTGTTATATCATAATCTGATTAAATTCTTAACCTCTGTCGCTTTCCTCCTTAACTTCACTCCATCCATCAAACCATTCTCATATCCACTAAACATGTTCAATTCAACTTCAATGTTTCTCGGTACTTTGGTCAAAGCAAGTCTACTTATTTCAGTTTTACACACTCGCTTTGTCCCAAAATGAGTTATTTAGATGATTGTTCTACATATGTCAATGTATAATTTTGACCTTTAATATAGATTGATATTTTGAAATTGATCATTTGTCCATTACCAATTAACCAGGATGAGTTGTTATTGATTACTTGATATTCTTGTTTAATACCACTCCATAAAGACGAGAAGATATGATGTTGAATTGTATTCCCATTTCTAAGAACTCTGCTTCTAACATTCTTTTCCCAATCTTATTTTGAGTGAATCATGTCCCAACCTTGCTTGAGGTTAGCATCTTCATTGAGACATATAAGAGATCTAATCCCCAAACATCCTTCAAAAGGTGCAGAAACCTTTTTCCAAGCAACTGTAAAAAGCTTCTTTTTAGATATATCTCCACTCAAAATGAATTTTTTTATCCAGTGCTCCAAAGTTTTTAGAATAGAGACTAGACAGGAATACACAGATAAGCTATGAATAAGCATGCTATGAATCATAGTTCGGTGTCACAATATTACATGTCACAAGATTATCTATGTAGATTCTGAATAAATTTCTCATCTATGTAGTGCTATCTACTGTGCTAGAAACTGTCACCAACTCTTTTTTAATGGAGTTATATTCATTAATCAAAATTGAATAAACGTTAGTTTTTAAAATGAAATATCACGATCCAGTTAACAAAATGAAACAGCTAGCACAATGAATTCAAAAGATCGAAATACGGCCAACAATTTTAAAATTAGGGTCATGTTCGTTTGTGTCCTAAGAACATAGTTAAGTAATAAAAAATAGTAGGTCAAACACAAAATCATAAAAAAATACAAGAAAGGTGTCTAGCGTGAATCGATGTGAGGTCTATGAAATTCAGTTATGTATTAAGTAGTTCTACATTTTTCTATTTAACACGGAACTGAATTTCATGGACCTTAATTCAATTCACGCTAGACACTTTTTCTCTTATTTTTTTAATATTAATATTATATGTCAATAAAAAAAATCTATTACAGTAGTAGCGCCAAATCTAATTTTATTTCCACTTAATTTCCGCCAAGTCCATGAACCCTATTCCTATATATATTCTTCAGCTCCACAAACGAATTACCCCCGGCCAAAGGAGAGTGGTTCGTCTAAATCTCCTTTATTGGTTATGCATGGGAATGTGAAATATGCAAAATTTTGATGTTGGAATTGAAATTTCGTGACGAAATGGAATTTATATTTGGGAAGACTGTGACAACAAGTCAATAGCAATGTATACTAGCTTTGGAGGGACCATACGAATCTAGTTGCAAAAATACTATTGATGATGTACCACTAGAAAATATTGAATCAAAATGATGGGGTTATCTCTGAAAAATAACCAATCAAGAAAGAAAATAAAGGTTTCACCATATATAGGTGAGAAAGTTACAAAGGTAAGACTAAGGTTGAGATTGCAACAACTATCAAAAACACATTTTAGCGATTAGTTCAAGCAGGGGAAGGTCATGGTGAAATTGAGAAGGCTGGAATTGCAACAACATCTAATGCCCATGGACAATATTCAGTGCGTGATTGTGTTACCATATTGAAAAGTGTGAAGGAGGAAGAACTTTTGAATGGTCAACAATTTAGCTATGTTTTGGAGATGCTTCAAGATGAAAATAATAAAATCTTACTGATGTCCTTAAAAGATTCTATGAATGCTTTGGTAGAGTGGACTCTATACAGGTATGAGTGAAACAAATATTAGTGACAAAAAAACTATATATCTAGTACCAAGTTAAGGTTTAACTTTTTATGTTTATGCATTTGAACTACTTTAATGATTATGTATTCAAATGTGTTTCGTTGTTTTCAAATTATCTTAAAGATGTCTTCTAATCAAATCAACAAGCATTGGAGAAAAGTTAAAAAAAGAAAATGCGGATTTTATAAGATATATTATGCTAGATCGCTTATGATTATCACATGAAATATTTAATGAAGCAAGGTAGTACATTTTTTTATTCTCATTGATGGACTTGGGTTCGAGAAACTCTTAACACTCTAGGCGAAAGTTATAACATGTTTAGGATGGAATCTCATGTCACATCGAAACTTAAAAAATTATTGGTGAGTAAAGGATGATTATGTCCATCTAAAGAAATGACATAATTAGAGGCATTGATGTTTCTTCAGCGTTGTGCATATAGTGAGACTAATCGAAATGTTCAAAATAAATTCAGAATATCAGGAGAAACTGAGAGTAGAAAGTCTGGGGAAGTTTTGAAAATTTTACGTTTATTAGGAAAGTAAATTGTAAGGCCTCCATATTTTAGCTTTGCGGAAATTCCAAGATAAAAAATGATTGTAGGTATTGGCCTCATTTTGAAGGATGCATTGGTACAATAGATGGAACACATATTCCTTATGTGATATGCAACCATTTTCACTAATCAAACAACAAAAGATCATAGTTGCAACAACAACACTCCACAACTTTATTCAAATATGTGGAGTTGAAGATGAAGAGTTTAATAAATGTGATGATATCTCTAAATATATGATTGAGCGTAATGAATGAAGAAATATAAATGAAGAAATCGGTTTATATAATCTAAAAAGTGTACAAGATGGAGGCTACATGAAGTTAGAAATCAAATAAGAGTTGCATTGATGGAGAGTAGAAATGTTTGAATTTGCGATGATTTATGTTTTTTTTTCAAACAATATGATTTATATTTTTAATTTGACAAACTCTTTTGACATTATCTATGTTATTTTTTAAGCTTCCTTAAATTATTTCTCCTTTTTAAATATTTAACAAGTCCTTTTATATGATTTTTTGGAAGAAAAAAAAATCCTTTTATATGATAATATGAATTTGTATTCATGTTATACAAAATTAACGTCATTGAGTAAATATAGTATTTCTAAGAAAATATCTTTTATATTTTAAACATTTTTTATTTATTATGTTAATTCATGATAAATTCAAAATTTTGTTCAATATTTTACCAAACAACTTTTAACTTAAAAATATATTTTAAATTAAAAAAAATAAAGCATACTAAACAACTTTAACTTCTTTCTTAAAACTATATTTTTAACTTTGTTTTACAAGTAGCTATTAGACAGTGGAAAAGCTAGATCATACAATTAGACCCCTTAAAAAAAGTATTAGACATTTTTTTGTAGGAAAAAAAAAATCATACTTATTTGAAACTGTCACCATTTTTCTACTTCCAGTATCACATTTAGGGTTGACAATGAACCGAACCAACTCGAAAATGGTTTGAGATTCGATTCGATAATTGATTTGTTGAACTTGGTTCATGAACCTAATGAGTCAAACTTAAATTTAAAATTAAGCTCGTTAAATAAATGAGTTGAACTTGAGTTAAGTATGGTTTGACTCATTTGGTTCATGAACCAGCCCAATATATATATATGTGTGTGTGTGTGTTTTCCCTCAAAAATATATATGTATATGTATGTGTGTTTATATAATATGTAATTTATTACCAGCTTCTTCTAATAACTATGTACTTTTTCACAAGAATTATTACAAATTTGATTAAAAATTAACGAACATTATAATAAAAGAGAGAGGAAAAAATGAAGCGAATAGTTTATGCAGGCTTTTAAACAAACGTATACTCTAAAATAGTCCCACGTCGGGGAGTTTACAAAATATTAGAGAGAGCAGTATATATATACACACACACAGAAGAGAAGTTCATCACAACTACAATGTAAAAGCTATACATGTAGTATATGGATTGTGTTACAGTAGTAAAAGCTATGTACGCTTCATAGTTTTATTAAAGTTATTTTTTTTTTTAATTTGTCAAAGACATATATTTTTGACAAAAAAAAGTTTGTGAAATATGCAATTGGAGTAAACGAGTTGAATCTAACGAACCGAACCAAACTGTTCGTGAACTTTAAATAAGCCGAACTCGAGCTAAAAAAAGGTTCGTTTCGAACTCGAGTCGAGTTTCGAGCTGAACCAATTCTTATCGAGTCGAGTCGAGCTCAGACAGGTTCGACTCGACTCGGCTCATTTCCAGCCCTAGTCACCTTCCATATGAAATTTCTCAAACACTTCAAAATATCTTTGAGCAATGAAACTGACCATGAATAAAACTCAAATGTTGTAAATTAACATGCTTTTGAATCACTAACCTCACTAATTGAACCTCCGAGTCATAAATAACAAAAAAAGCTTTCTATGCAGATAGTTTCACCTTTATTCTGTGTAAAAGATGACTTGCTTTTGGATTCCCTTTGAAAGTTGGCACCCCCATGTAAATGAAAGGCAGAGAACCAATATTAAGTTCAACAGATTAACAATCTGAGTTGGTCTTGAATTTGAATTTTGACATTGTTATTGGTCTACAGATGAAGCATTTTGGAGTCTTTGGAAGTAGAGCTATAATATTTGAATTGAATTCAGGCAAATCCAAACAGTTGTAAAAAATTTCAGCATAACTTTAACAATATCTTGAACAATCGCTCAAAATGTTTGATAGAAAAATGTTACAAAACCACCAGGGCCTGGTGCATTATCTTTGTTTAAATCCTATTTATTTTTAAATTTGTAAAAAACATGCTCACAAAACGTGCTGTTAAATTTAGTATTGGTCATTTTAATACTATTTTTTAGTTGTGAACCAAGAATCTTTGCGCTCAGTTACAGAGAATTAGTCAAGAATTATGATTAAGTCATAAGAGATTCTTTACCGATGTCGTTGCTAAACCAACACACTCTAGCATCCACTTTGATTCATTATGGCGTAAGTGAATGCTAGAGTGTGTTGGTAGCGACATCAGTTTTGATTAATGGTATCCTTACTAATGTGTTTTCTATGGAAATGGGATTGTGTCAAGGTGATCCTTATCGGTTGCCGAGTTGATCTAGTTAGGATGAGCTGATAGGGGAGAGGCTTAGAAGTGGAGGTGGAGGGGAGGATGAGTTGGCTGAGTTACATTGCGTTTTGCTTTCTAACATTGTTTTGCTACAAAAGGTGTTGGAGATTCTAATACTTGTGTCAGTTGTTGTAGTTTGGAGGAATTAGCTGAGCATTTGTTTTTGGGTTGTAATTATGTTGACGGTATATATGGTATCTCATTTGGAATTGGATATTTATTTCATTGATTGACCCCCTTCATTTATCATATCATTTTATTCAATTTAGTCAGACGAGAGGATTTTCAAAATATGTTTGGTCTTTGTTAAATTAATTTAGGTTTGCCTGTGTTTGAGTAATAAAAAAAGAAAGGAACAACAAAATATTTAATCATAAGGAAGAAACAAGTGCAACATTTGTTAGACAAAATTAAGCTCATTTCGTTTTGGTGGTTGAAAGAGAAAAAAAAAATGCAACTTTTGCTTTGCTTTTTCAGACAAAAATTAAGCTCGTTCCATTGGTGTGTTTGAGTCTCGAAATGTAGTTTTTCTTTTTGTTTTGTTTGTGACGGATTAGTAACTACTCCCTCCGTCCCATATTAGATGACCTAGTTGACTTCGATATATGTACCAATGCATATGTTTTATCTTTGATATCTTCAATTCTCTACTAAAAAAATTATGAAAATTTAATATTTTAAAAATATTCATCGAGACGAATCCAACAACATATTACATGATATTATTTATCTCTTTGAATTAATAGAAAAATATGGTTTAAGTTAATAATGTATATTTGAAATAAGTAGAATGTCTTGTTTTGTTGTAAAAAATGAAAGGAAAAAGAAAAGATAATTAATATAGACAACAAATTAAAACGTCAATCATGAATTAAGGCAAAAAAAAGAAAGAGATGATTTAAGCAAGCAATAAATGAGTTATTAAACTCCTAAAAAAAAGGAGTTATTAATCAAATCAAATTCAAATCAAAAGCGGGAAAGCGCAAAACGAGAAAGTAGAAGAATTCAGAAAAGTTAGTTAGGGTTTCGTCTCCCTCTCCCTCTCCCTCTCCGTCGCTTATTCCCAATTCAACACCATGAGTGGAATCGTCCCAGATATGTTCGCTGCCATGTTGAAATCTCTCGAGTACTTGAGAATTTACCGTGCCATACATAATAGGCGTCCGTCTGAGAGCGTTGCGCCTGGATTTAAAGCATATAACTTTGTGGTCGCCAACGAAGAGGGTTGCTCCGATATGATTGATCAACTTGAACACAGAGTATACTGGCTTCTTACTACCATGGTCAAGGAGATTCTTGATCCGGAACCTGTTGGTGCTGATATTGTTGTTCCGGAACCTAACTCTTCTTCGATTGGTGGTAGTGATGCTGCTAATGTTGTCCCCGCACCTTACTCCAACGGCTCTCTGAGTGCTGCTGCTGTGATCATTGGATTGGGATGGATGGTTCTGGCTTTGGCAGCCAATCGCCCTTACGAGGTAATTGATAATTGTTTCGGATCCTGGCTTTTGTTTTTTCTTGCTGTATGCTATGTTATAATATGATCTTTCGTTCTTTTTTGTAACATTTTCCCATGAAATGATTACAACAGGACTACCAGATGAATGAAGAATGAAGTGCAACCTGATGACTGATCTTTTCCCATGAAAGATCATCTCAATCTCAAGGGGATCATTTCAACATTCTTTTACATTCTTGATTGATTGTCAAGCATATACTAGTATTTGACTCCTGTCTGTAATAACTAATACAGTATTAGACTCTCCATATTAGCTACTAATGTTTTGCATTCTAAATTCTTAACATTACAGGAAGTGTATAAACTGAAAGTGGATGAGAAACTCAAATTTATATGCTGTGTATTTGTTAGAGAAATTAATCTGGCATTTCATAGTCCCGGTTTTAAAAAATCGGATTAAGAGTTGTGTCTGATGATGAAATTCAATATTCATCCTCTAATTTTTCCGATTCTCGTATTTAGGTATGACAATGCTTATTTTGATGTCCTGTCTGAATTTCTCTAGCTATTGTGTTTGAAATGATTGATTATAGTTTGTTGTGATACTTGTCCAAAGACAACTACTATCTACATTATTTATATGTTTCTTGTTTAAACTTAAATAGTCTCCTTCACTTTTTCTCTTTATACTCTCTACTTGGGTTATAGTTAACTTTGTTTACTGTATTTGAGAGTTTGGCTTGATGTTTGAATTCAAATTAGGTTACAATCATCTTTAAAGTTTTCATGAGAAGTTCTTTAGTTGTTTAATTGTTTTGTTTAGGAAGATGATACTCAAAGCAGAGCTTGAGTGTCCTAATTGGCCTTAAGAATTAGGACAAAGCAGAGCTTGAGTGTTCTTTAGTTCTTTAATTGTTTTGTATAGGAAGATGATACTAAAAGAGTTTTGGGACTGAAGAGAAACAAAGTGAGTTCTTTAAACGGAGTCGTCGGGTTATGGAGATAGGTATTCATAAGCTGAATTTGAAATCAGGTTGTGTTACTACTTTGCTTAAATTCAATGATCTTAAGAATCCTCCTTGTCCTTCAAAGGAAAAGCTTCAAATTGCAACATATCAAACTGTTTCAATGTTGCAGGACAATTACCCTAAAATGGTGGCAAAAAATGTAAGTTATTTACACACCATCATATTGCTTTACTTGTTTTTTTGTTTTCTTTTTTATTGTTTAGGTTTATACTCATACATACACCCTGAACACGATACCGACACTTTCACGCAGATGCTGGTAATAGTTTATTGTTTAGGTTCTTAACTTTTTTTGGATGCTTTGGTGCTTCTAGGAAAGAAATTGTTTTCCACTTCCACTCCTTTTCCTCACTGTTCTAACATAAATTATGCTCTTAAGCTCAATATCTGCTCCAGAGCAGGGGCATATGTTGTACGCTGCGCTGCTAATCTGCTATTGGCACAACTTGACGTGCAACTGATACCCTGATTTTTGGGCATCTTCTGTAATTGTGGATGGCCCTTCATTCATATTGCGGCTTATGTGACCTAGGATTAGTTGCCTTTTTTTTTATTGCCTCGTGTTGCAGCAGTTAGAAACCACGACCTATAGGTCCTTTCGTTCATTGGTAACTGCTGTTTACGGTCATTGCCGTCTCATTTTGTGCTACAAGTTGTGAAACAGAATCAGTCATTCTGCCGCATGAAACATTGGTGGCTCTTGGTGCTGGGTGCGTGCGTGTAGAGAGCCTGGTGTATGAACGCATAGGCTCCGCAGGATTTTTGCAAATAAGGATGTGGTCTGCAGGTGCAGTGCTGTGTTTTTTCTTTTCTTTTCAGTAGCATGTGATGGATCAGTTCTGGTTTTCTGCATAGCATGGCTCGGATTATGGCGGAACAAATAGAAATAATTATAGCTACATATAGTGTAACTGATCTCAAATTTATCTATATGATGTGTCCCAGCCAGGAATGGCCCACATTAGGCCCACGGTGTGCATCTCCAATTAACCTTTTTTTCAAGTGCTTCAAATCCTTGCACATTCTTATGAAGGACTTCAAGTGCTTCAAGTCCTTGCACATTCTTATGAAAGACTCCTTCCTTTGCATTTACTACAAAGAAGGCTTTGTCTAAGGATTCCAGCAACGTACACGATGATATCTTCTTGTCTCCCTGCGCCTGGACTTTGGCAATCATTTAGAGGGTTTGTTTCATTAGCTGAATAGATTTGTTTCTCTGTTGCCTTCGTTTTTGGGTCCTGGTGAGAGGAGTTCTTGGAACCCTTGCCTTTTGTCTTCTGATAGACCATCTCTGACAATGTTTTTTGGATATGTCATGTCAACT
>Ga0315915_1006990_pt1 | contig 13619 bp, 7 predicted proteins | sample MpolbnodulesMG_FD_207738 | JGI IMG/M metagenome (GOLD analysis project Ga0315915, IMG submission 207738) | Medicago polymorpha root nodule microbial communities from Los Angeles, California, United States - branched nodules | ecosystem: Host-associated > Plants > Roots > Nodule | place: USA... | reverse complement strand
AAAATAAAAGAAAAGGGGGGTGAAATTGGTTAGATTTAAACTTGGTAATAGAAATCCTTCGTATGTATTCTAATTGATACGTGATGCATTTTTTCTTTTCTCTTGATTGACTTCCATGTTCAAACTAAAGATCTAGTAAAAAAACAACGAACATATAAACACGAAAAGAAAATTTAAAAGAGAATATGAATAAGAAAACAACAACATAAGAAATCACAATAAAAAATAACCTAAGAATAAGAAATGTTAAACAAACAACAAAACATTAAAAATAATAAGAAATAAAAAAATAAAAGAAAAGAGAACGGGGTTGAAATCAATGAGTTTTTATGGGAGAAAGTGATAGATGAAAATAATGAAAAATAAATAGTCTATATATAGGAAAAAAAATCATATCATGATCCATTTTGATTGGCTCATGAAAAACAAATGAGTCATGATCCTCTTTTTATTGGTTGGTATAAAATAAATGTGGCATAATCCATTTTGATTGGATGATAAGAAAACATAATGAGATGGAGAATATAAACTTGTCACGTGTACTATCAAAATAAAATAAGGGAAATGTTTATAATAGAGATAGAGATAGAGATTATAGTTATATTATATTATTTTCAACATCCAATTTATTTTAAAGTATTATGTTAAGTGGCACATAAATGAAATGATAATAATAATTTAAGAACTTACATATGTAAGTAATGGAGTCGGGTTCAACCCTCAGTCATAATGTTCGGCTAACAATTTTAGAAATCCATTTTTTTATATAATCGGAAACGAAAGTTTATATACACAAAAAGGTTTATTACTTCATATCTACTCCAAAAAGGTTTATTACTCCATATAACCATTTGTTTTATATCCGTTTTTTTAAACTAAAAAGGATTATTATTTTAAGGGGAATTAAAAAGAATTATTATTAATTGTAATAAAAAAAAGAATTATTATTAATGAATTTTTTTATCCAAATTTGATTGTTACAAAATAATGGAAGGACGTTCCTCCATCCAAATCCTATTGAGCTCTATCAAAGGATATTGGGCCAAATTATCTTCTTCAACTATAGTTTGTTCATGTGATCCCCTCCATGTTATCAAAAACTTTCTTATTCCTAGCATACCAATTATCGTATATGGAAGAGACATAAGCTACGCTATCTTCCCCTAAATTGTTGATCATGTAACTTAACCGAACCTTAAACTGCATATAATCATCAACAGGACATTTTATAGACAATTTAGAGCCAACTAGGCTTTCATTGCTCTAGGACACATCATAAAAGCATGATTTATGGTCTTGGCTTTACCGTAACCTCTTGGACACGTTATGGGATAGAAAAAGATAAAAAGGCTATATGTAAGAATTATTTCCACAACTTATTTAATGAATGATGTGAGATTTTACTTAGACTGTAACAAGTTAGACATTAGAGAGAAGGATCAAAATTATACCTTATATCGTCGCATTTAAGAACATGAGATAAAAAAAAACATTGAAAAGGATGGGTAATGCTAAGACACTTAGGCCATATAGTATAACAAATGAAGTGTGGAAAAGTCTTATAAATAGAGGCAAAGAAAATGATGGGTAATGCTTGTTAACAAAATTACGAGGTCGAGGTCAACGAAACTGTTGAACAAGTGGAGAATACACACTTTAATTTTGATCTATAAGAACATGGGGTATATATAAAATTGTGCAAATTATATGGAGATTAAACTTATGAGTCATACCTCGAAATTATGAAAAATAGTGACATAGCAAAGACTAAGAAAATAGACTCAAGTTATTGAAAATCAATTTGATTTTATGTTAGAGAGATCGACCATGGAAGCTATCTACTTGCTATAGTGTGTGATGAAACGACATCAGATGGACAAAAAAAATGCACTTAGTTTTTATTAATATGCACCAAGACAAGACATATTTGTCGAAAATCCTACAGAAGAAAAAGGTTAGGATTGATATTTATTTTTTAAACTAAAAATCAAATTTTATATAAGTGGAAATAAGTACAAATGATATTGCGGGTTTAAAGAGGGCCGACTAAATTATTTTATGAGTTGTCCAATAACAAAGCCCGTTAAAAATATGCATGAAGGTACAATAAAAATTTGGCATGAAGGTACAATAAGTCAGGTCCAAGTCCACCAAGGTGACCACCTCGTCTCTTAGCATGGTGCAACACAAAATCTTCCTAAAAATTGAAATTTGGAGTGAATCACCTTCACAATCCTTCACCGCACACACCACTAAGTCCTTCCACCAACGCGACACACAATTCATTTTTAAAAAAAATTGATACATCTGGACCAACACGACACAATCACCATGTTTAACAATCCACAAAGAACCCCTCTCAACTAATAACCTTCATCTCCACTTTGCAAAAAGAGCTAGATTCATTTACCCTAAATCTTTAATACCTAGCCCTCCATCTTTTTTCGGCCTACACGCTTGTTCCCACTTTTTTCGGCCTATTTTTCGGTTCTACCCCTCCCATAAGAATTTTCTCTCTATCCGCATTGTCACATTAGTGCTACTCTCTCTATTCATCATGTTGATTAAGAAATGCCACATCACCTTTTGTTTGCCACATCAATTTCTGTATGTCAAATCACATTATTTTTGTAACAGAAAATTAACATTCGGGCAAAAGGCGATGGTTTCTTATTTTGCGAGAATCAAATTCAAACTAAAAAAATTATCGGGATTAAAAACCCAAAACTCATGTATTTGTGACCACTCATATGTTTTTTTTTTTTTGACAGTAAAACATACTTCATTCCATAAAACACATAACATTACAAAGGGCTAATGTTAATATTGAAAGGGCATTCCCCAACAATTTCAAAGAGTAAATTCTAGAGAGGTAGTCTACTAAATCATGATGTAAATTACACATACTGTTTGCAGAGAAATGTAAGGACTTATACAACACACGTAAAACACAAAGTCACACACAAACACTAAAGCATAAATCGAACAAAATGAAATAGATCAAACAACAAATCAACAATGGAGGCTTTGATGGTGGGCAACATAGATCTGGATCTGGTGGCACAATAGACTTCAGTGTAGTGGAGGAAATGGGGACCACTCATATGCTTAAACCAAACAAATAAACTTATATTTTAGAAACTTTTTTTCTTTAGTAATTTCTTTATACGAATCCTTAAAGCAGCAGCATCACATATAGATCAACAAACCCCAACTAGGTAAAAAAAAAATTGGTGTGTGGATGGATGGATGGATGGAGAGAGATAGTTAACGGCATCTCTGACGGAGTAGGACGGAAAGCAAGGGTCCCCACTAGCCAACATGAAACAGCGTTAACGATAAAAAGCATAGACATTTATAACAAACCCTTGAGAAACTTTCTGCAATTTGGCAAAGACCATACCATTATAGGAAATGCACCTCTCAACTTTATCTTTCTAATTTCATTGCACGCCAAGACTTATCTATAGAGAGGGTAGGAAGTAGGAAGGAGACATAAATCAAACATAGTAAACTTGAAAACCAGGTGAAGAAATATATAGATAGCTAGGTATAGGTTATCTATGGCTCGAGGAAAGATCCAGATCAAGAGAATAGAGAACACAACGAACCGACAAGTAACTTACTCAAAACGAAGGAATGGTCTTTTCAAGAAGGCGAATGAGCTCACTGTTCTTTGTGATGCTAAGGTTTCTATTATTATGTTTTCCAGCACTGGCAAGCTTCATGAATACATTAGCCCCTCCGCCTCGTATGTTTCTTTCTCTAACCCTAGCTTCTCTATTTATCTAGATTTATATTTATATTATTATTATTATTTTGTTTTTTTTCCAGAACAAAGCAGTTTTTCGATCAGTATCAGATGACTGTAGGAATTGATCTTTGGAACTCTCATTATGAGGTTAGATCCATTTTCCTTTTTCTTTTAATTTGTTTCATTATATTTTATTTAATTAGTTTGTCTTGTTCCTTAGAATATGCAAGAGAACTTGAAGAAACTGAAAGATGTCAATAGGAATCTTCGCAAGGAGATTAGGTATACAAGTATATTACAAATTTCTTTGGTGATTTATATATATATTGATCCCTAAATCCTATATATAAATATGCATATGTGTGTGTGTGTGTTGTACTACTAGGCAGAGGATGGGGGAATGTCTGAATGATCTGAGCATGGAAGAGCTGAGGCTTCTTGAGGATGAAATGGACAAAGCTGCCAAGGCTATTCGTGAGCGTAAGGTTATATTAAATTAAATTAAACTACTACTTCATTTATATATAGGTTTCATCACACACACATAAATTAAGGAACAGATGCTATAGCTTGAGCTTCTGATCCAGAGAAAATTAAGTTGAAATTTTATAAAATAGTTAACAAATCGCAGTGTGTCTAACTTCCCTCGTTATCTAATAAATTTTAATGTTAAAAAAAAATTGCAGTGTATTTTTTTTCTTGAGAGCACCAAATTGCCCATGTTCTTTTCACAAAATGGACTTTTAGGACTAATTATCATGTTCATCCTTTCATAATCTGTTTTTATTTTACGGAATAATCTAGTTAAATTTTGCCTTGTAGCTAATTTGGAATTATATTTGTCTGCTTTAAAGAAAGAGTACCTTTCTGAAGAGTTCTGCAGTTTAATTTTTTTTGAGTTATTTAAAATTTACCGTTGCAATTTGTGTTTTAAAATTGTTTCTCTTCTATATAAGTAAAATGTATCAATTAGAGTACCGATGATACTCTAAACCCATTACAACAAAAGTGGCCATTCAACCAAACAATTGAGTTTAAGTGTTTAAAAAACTTCACCAATAACGAATCGTTGGAGAATCCGAGTTCGATTTTTGGATGAAACACTTTTTGATCATCTCCTTCCTTTGTCATGATATGAATAATTAATAGCACTATTGCTACTATAAAATCGATAATATTAAGTCAATTTGTTATCATGAACCAAAACCAAAAAAGAAAAAGCTTTGTAAGAATATGAAGAGCACCACTGTCTCCTTCCTTTGCCATGATATGAATAATTAATAGCATTATTGCTACTAAAATAGATAATATTAAGTCAATTTGTTATCATATAAACAATAAACTATTTTCATAAAATATATTGGAGAAAGGAATCTAGAAAAGAATGGATCCTCTCATATGTAATTTACACAAGAGAGAATAAATGGTGATCTCTCACCATTCAAACACACAACACATCTAAATTTCTCTCTTTATGAATGGTAAGAGATTATACTTTACCGTCTCATGTTTAAATTACACATGAGAGGATCAATTTCATTCGCGAGCTTATGAAAGCAAGTTGAAATCAGTTTATATACATGTCATTACATATGGGTGAATATAGATAACACCAACCAACATGACCTTATCTCAGTACCAAGCAAGACTTTTTTAAAAAAAATAGGCTAAGCAAAGACTTTTTAGAAACTCATTAAAAGGTTAGATTAAAAGTCATTGAAAAGCTTTTTTAGTTGTTGGTAGATGAAATGACAATAATAATTAAAAATCCATACACACAAGTAAAAGAGTTAGAGTCCAAATCCCAATCACGATATTGAGCTAAGCTATTTCGAAATTTCACCAAGTGAATTAGACTTGTGGTCATGTGACATACTTCAATTATATAAATCATATTTTTTATTACTACTAACTACTATCATGTTTTGTGTTGTGTCAAATCATACGTTAACTTTTTATGTAATTTAAACATATTTCATTTGCATCAATTTTTGTCATATTTAAGGGATTATGATAAAGTAGAGTTCAAATATAATGTCATATAAAAATTTATATCATCTAAAATTTCAGGTTAAATCTCGAAATAAACTTTGATATCATGAATGGTTATCTTGTCAATCCATGTGTTTATTTTTATCTTGTTAGTATATTTATGAAAGTCTTCATTACACATGTTAAAAAAATGCCGCTTTTATTCATAAAGAAAATAGTGAAGTAGAGCTTTATAAAGGTCTGAGTTGGGTTTAAAAAATGAGTATATGATAAATAATAGGTTAGACTCAGACCTAACATTATCAGATAATTATAGAATCATATCTTGCATGATATTATAGCCTAGCTCATTCCCACCCACACACCCTTACATCCACGATTGGACATTTGAAGTGTGATTATTGGCACGATAGGGGTGACCTAATACTCCCTCCAGTCTCAAATAAAAGAAAATATTTCTTTTTTAGGTTCATTGAGTAGTTAATGTATCTGATCTACATTGTAAAACAGATCCATTAATTATTTAATGAACCTAAAAGAGGAATCTTTTCTTATATTTGAGACCGAAGGGAGTATATTTCTAGGGCGTTCAAAAAAAATTATTTGGTGAAAAGTATGCCAACATTCGGCTCAAAATTGGGCAGCCAAATTCCCTCTTGCATTCATTTGCCAATGATGATAATATTTTTTGAGGATTACTCAATTGGCCCCTTCATTTGTTCAACCTACCGGGTCACAACTTTCAATAGACATTTTGTCCATTTGTCAAAAAAAAAAAGGCATTTTGTCCAGAAATTGTGAGTGGTTGATGGGGCTCAAGAGTAATCACCTTGATTTGCCACATTCAAGGCATCATGCAATTGGCAAATCCACAACTAACTTCGATTCTTTTTTGGATGATCACAATTCACAGAAAATTACCAAAAATCAGAGAATAAGAACATTGAAATATATAATACCATGTCCATGATAGTAACATGAGATGGGCATGGGGAGTACCAAAATTGGGGGATCCCCCCAATCCTGTTGTAAATTGTGATTTCATTCTGCTCATCACACACAGCTTAATTTGTGTCTGTCATGCAATGTTTTAAATTGAGAAAGGACCACACAGTACTGGTCTACTGCAAGAACCATTGCAAACTACTGAATTTCTATTAATTCTGTACTGGGCTAATAATTCTTTGGTTCTTATTTTAATTCATTTTATCTATAAATTACAGGTGTTCAGTTCAAATTGTTAGTTCTGCAGTATATTCCACAAAATCAAATTGTTTTCTCCATTAATTTTCAGTTAGCATAGACTTTTGGCCGATGCTAATTAATTGCTAATACCAATTTTTCTAGTAGCGGCAAATCCTCTATATGTGTCCCCTTCTCCAGTTTTTTACTTAAATAGAATGAAAGCATGCAGTTAAATAGTTTTACTCTACATATCCTTGTCCAATCAATTTGTCTCAAGTGTAAATTCTGCATAAACCTCTCACCTTGTTAATTTGTTGTGCAATTTGAAGATTTTGAACTTACTATATATACCATGCTAACGAGTTTCTTATGACAATGGATTACAGTATAAGGTGATAACAAATCAGATTGACACCCAAAGGAAGAAGGTAAAATTGGTTAACCTATTTCTTCTTCTTAGGTAGTTAATTGATATTTTATTTGATAGTGAAATTTCTCTTTCTTTCTTTTTTGTAGTTTAACAATGAGAGAGAGGTGCACAACAGACTCCTGCGTGACTTGGTATGTATCATGCATGCTTATAACTTAGAATTACATATATGTAGTATATACTATATAGCTAACTTTATAATTGATTGATTTAATAAGGATGCAAGAGCAGAAGATCCACGTTTTGAAATGATGGACAATGGAGGGGAGTATGAGTCTGTGATTGGATTCTCAAATTTAGGTCCACGCATGTTTGCATTGAGCTTACAGCCTACTCATCCTAACCCTCATAATGGAGGAGCATCAGCTGCCTCGGATCTCACCACTTACCCTTTACTTTTTTAGTTACTTCTCTCAGTCAGAGCAACAAATACCACAATCACTTTCCAACAATAATATGATACTATGACTAATTATATATCACGTACTGTTTAAGATATATATATATATATATGCACTCAATCTCATTCTGTTTTCAGTTAATTGTATGTATCTTTATAAACATGATCATCTTAAATATCTTCGATCAAAACACATGTAATGTATGATTTAAATCGTAACTGATCATTAAATGTTAACTGTACTCCAGAGATATAACATGATGTGATGTATGCTTTTGTTGAGTGTTGAGGATGCTTAGCAATTACCATGGCAGCTACTTCATTCACCTCATTCACAATGTAGTTTTTTCCTTAACTTTGACACACTCGTCCACATCTATGACTTTGTTTGCTTTTAGAAAGAATTATAAGGGGTAAAATGTGAGTATATATTAATAAGACCACTTTACAACAGTAATTTAGAATTAACCTTAAAATGTTGGATTTTCAAAACCAGCTGAATGTCCCACTTTTGTCTTGTTATTTTTGAAAATATTTAGTTGATTTTATATATTTTTTAAGGTAAATTATGCGTCCGTTTGTTATAGTTTTTTTAAGAAAAAAAATCACTTATTTTAAAAAAATAATCACTTTTATGAGTATTGTATCCGTTTGTTACAAAGTTTTAAAAAAAATCAGAATCTAAAAATAATCTAAAAACAACTTCAAATGAGAAGCTGTTACGAGCAGCTTAAAATAAAATAGATTTTTTTTAGAGGAGAGAGAAAATATAATTTAAAAGATTGAACTAATTTTGTAACAATTTTTTTTTTATATAGTTGTATCCAAACAAATTAGATTATTTATTTAAAAAAAGTGATTTTTATCACAGTAAACAAACGCAAAATAGACTCTAATTTTTCATATAATCTCTAAAATATAATCTCTAAATTATTTTATATCAAAATCACTTTTATTTTAATTCGTAACAAACGGACCATATACATTAAAGAGATTAGAAGAGGCACTCTAGTCCATACAGCAAAATTACTCCTTATAGGCAATATAATACAATAATCTCTTGGTCTTGGATTAGTACATCATTCAAAGAAGAGATCAACGAGAATTTGACAAGAAATCAAACATATCCTGCAAAACATGATTCGATTACGACACTCTTGAAATATGGTTGGACTGATACTTACGACACTCTTTGGCCGTTGAAAATTATCAATTTTCTTGTATTGCAAAAAAAAATTATGTCCATCTTTTATATGGAACATTGTTCTTGTGAACATCACAAATCCGACCGCATACATGGATACGGTTTAGTAAATAGCAATCCACTCAAAATAATTGTTAATGTGACGAAGAGAGAAAGACGTTAATTTTAAAGAAACACAATCCTATAAGTTACTAGTGTATTTACCTAGCGTTACCGGGTTACACATATCGAAGAAAAAAAAAATTATGTATGATATCCGCAAATAAAATATATCATGAATCGTTACGGGACGAATGTCTTAATAGGTACACACGAATAGAATAAAATATACCATATTATAAATACTCGTAAATTTATAGATGCACAGACAGATAAAATTAACTGAATTTAGTAAAAATATTAACACAGAATAAAATTATCTTTTTTTAAGTTTTCAGGATTCACATTAATCCGTACCCGTTATTAAATTAATAAAATTATACAATTGTTGTGTTACCTGTAAAATTATCTTCTCTTCATGAAACAAAATATAACTGAATTTTCTAATTAATGATTTTTGTTTGATTAGTAATTTGTGAATACCTGGTTTGAAGTTGTTGAACTTTAGGAATAAAAACGTTAATTATTAGTTTTGAATTATTCCATGGTGTGTTTAATACTCTCATTTTTCCTAAAAGTCCAAAATAAAATAAAAATTAAACATTTTCAAACAATTTTTAATATACACAATAAACTTTAATTTAAAACATGTAAAAATTTCTTAAGGAAAATACATCTATATAATTTAAACTTAGCCAATTGCAATATCAAAATAATTGGTATATCTGTATTTTCAGATATAAAGCTAATAAGTTGATTTGCATATTCTTCTCATAGCGTGCACATGAGTTTCTCCCCTCCTATGCAAATAGATTAAATTATAAATTACATAAGCTTATGAAAGTGGAACAAAAACATTAAATAAAATTTTCTCAAGATCATCCAACTGCAGAGGCATGTAATTGGTTGATTGGACACCGCTTTTGTATTCTGTGAGTTCTCCCTTTACAACTAATACTCCAATAATATCTTTAAAAATATATAAAAGGTGAAGTTAATATCCAATATCCATTGCAATAAAAAAAACTATAACAAATACATAGGCAATAGATATAAAAATTAACTCCTTAAAAAAATATCAATTAGGTGTGAATATTCATTCTTAGCTTTAAGTTTTTTTTTATCATAAGACGTGAATTTGAATGCATAAAAAGTAACAATTGAATCATCAAACCGGTTCCACAGTGGTCATGTAATTAAAAACATAGTCTATAGTCATGGAAAGTTGGCTTAAATTTACACTTGTTCTTAGAAACTGAGATATTTGTTATCTTGTAACACATTCCCTCAACCAACATAAATTGATATTTTGTCACTTTGTCACTCCACACAATGCATTGAATTTTGCTCCCTTGGAATATTAGAAACAACAAAAGTCAACAAAAAATATGAATAACCATACATACGAATGTTCTAAAAACAATAATAAAACTTAACAAATAAAACTCGTAAAGATTAATTATCATATAAAATAATTTCAAATAATGTAAAGTCATGTTAGTTTGTAAAAGTTAACAAAGAAAAAGAATTGATGCATCCTTTTTCAGCCATGAAAACCATATCGATCAAATCAATCTAGTCTTGACTTTGAAGTTTGGTATTCTCTATATTCAAATTATCCTAATCTTGAATCTCCATACTTTGTATTTATTATTGATGGTTATGATATCAATGAGGTAAAATTTAGTAGCCATAATTTATGGAAATAAAATAAAAAAAACAGAGTGATGAAATTTATTGGTTAGTTAAGGATCAAAATTGAATGAAGGTATTGTAAATATGTGTGTAACCATCATTATAAGTTTTCAAGATGGTGTTTGAAAAGTTGTTTTTAAAAATAAAAATAACACACAGATGAAAACATGTTATATCAAAAAGTAGTATAAGAAAGTGGTTGATATATATATATATTACTCCCGCCGTTTCTTGTTAAGTGTCTTTTTATGGTGAATTTTTCGTTCATATTTAACTGTCGTTTTGGTATTTTTAAGGGTATGATTTGTCAATTATACCATTTGTCAATTATTCTTATATTTTTCAATAAACCTAATTAATGATATATATTTGGAAAACTAAAGTTTGTTTTTTTAAACAAAGTTTGTTTGTTTTGTTTTAAAACAAAATTTGTTTCTTGTTATCTTCAAATTTAAACAAAATTTTGTTACCTATGATAATAGTTCCATGAAGAGTTAAAATTCTATAAATAACATGAGTAGTACCTGTTAAAAATTTCAAGAGATATGCACAATATTTAGAAAATTGAAAATTGTTTGTTATGAGAGAAAGATAAAGCGCGCAAAAAAATAGGAATTTGTTGGAGAAAGAGAGTAGTAACTAACAATTGTTTGTTACATATTAAATTTATTGGAAAGATAAAGTGTGTGCGAAAAAATAGGAAATTATTAGTGGATTAAAATGAGGGTATAATAGAAAAAAAAGTGTACAAAAATACACTTTGCTATTTTTGTGTTAAAATTATAAAACCACACTTAAAAACGAACGGAGAGAGTATATAAATATCAAAATATAAGTAAAAGAAATAACAAAAGAATGTCAAACCTGAAGAAGGAAAAAGGTTAGATCAAAAGAAGGTTTGTGTTTCGGATTGTGCTCAAAATATGTAAATATGTGATTAACAAAAATTCCTTTATTTTTATTTTTTTTAATGAAAAAACTACTTTATTTATAGTTAACATTTGCATTAGAATATGTTGTTAAAAGATAAAGGAATGCTAACAACACACCTTCTAACACACACTTTTCAACACACTTCCTTTGATTGGTTAAAATTCACATGGGTCCCACCAAATCATGTGGGTCCTATATACTTTTTGTGGGTCCCATGCAAATTTTAACCAATCAAAGAGAGTGTGTTGAAAAGTGTGTGTTAGAAGGTGTGTTGCTCGCATTTCTCTAAAAGATAATATATTAACTAACTGAAGCCTCTTTTTCCTCAAAGAAAAACTAATTGAATAATATGGTACTAAAAGATTACATAGTAACTAACTAAAGCTTCTTTCCTAAAAAAAATTAAATATTTAATGGATATAATTGAAGGGTTTCGTATCAGTTTGTTAAGATATTTCTGTTACATAAAATTGTTACAAAAAATATTTGAAATTCAATAAAAAGTTGAGTAAAATATATAATAGATAAGATCAAAAGTTTGTTGAGATATTTATGCCAAATTAGATATTGATTTGCATTAGAATATGCTGCTAAAAGATAATATAATAACTAACTGAAGCGTTTTTTCCTCAAAGAAAAACTAATTGAATAATATGGTACTAAAAGATTACATAGTAACTATCCTTGATGGAATTTTGGTTGCAAATGAAATTGTCGACGAAGCCCGTAAGAGTAATAAGGAGTTATTATTATTTAAAGTAGATTTCGAGAAAGCTTATGATTCCATAGATTAGGGTTATCTGGACGAAGTAATGAAAATGATGGGGTTTCCGACTCTTTGGAGGAAGTGGATAAAGGAATATATAGGAACAACATCTGGTTCAGTTTTGGTTAATGGCTCTTCGACGGCGGAGTTTCCTTTGAAGAGGGGTCTGAGGCAAGACGACCCTTTGTCTCCTTTCCTGTTTCTTTTGGCGGCGGAGGGTTTTCATGTTTTGATGGAGTCGCTGTCTGTTAATAATCTTTTTTCAGGTTATCATATGGGAGGAAGCGAATCTGTCATTGTGTCTCATTTACAATTTGCTGATGATACTTTAATTTTGGGTGAGAAAACTTGGGCCAATGTGCGGGGTATGCGTGCTGCTCTTCTTCTTCTTGAATCTTTGTTTGGATTGAAGGTGAACCTTTTCAAAAGTCAATTGGTTGGTGTTAATGTTGCGGGGTCGTGGTTGACAGAGGCGGCAAGGTTGTTACAGTGCAAGGTGGGTTCTTTGCCATTTGTGTATTTGGGGTTGCCTATTGGTGGTAATGCGAGACACCTGACGTTTTGGGAACCTATAATTGATCGAATTAAGGCTAGACTGTCGGGTTGGAAATCAAAACATTTATCTTTGGGTGGTCGACTGGTTCTGCTGAAGTCTGTCCTGTCATCTTTGCCTGTTTATGCTCTTTCTTTTTTCAAGGCTCTGGCATGTATCATATTGAATCTATTTTTAATTTTTTTTTTTTTGGGGGGAGGGGGGAGTGAGGACCACAAAAAAATATCTTGGGTCGGTTGGAATATTGTCTGTCAGAGTAAGAAGGTTGGTGGTTTGGGGGTAAGGAGAATTAGAGACTTTAATTATGCTCTACTAGGAAAATGGTGTTGGAGGCTGTTGGTGGATAGGAATAGTTTGTGGTTTAGGGTGTTGTTGGCCCGGTATGGTGTGGAGGGCGGTTAGTTGTTAGATGGAGGAGAAATGCCTCTTCTTGGTAGCGGGTTATTTCTACTTTTCGTAGGGAGGAGTGGTTTAGTGAGCGTGTCAGTCGTGTCGTGGGTAATGGTAAGCTCACTATGTTTTGGTCGGATGTGTGGGTTGGAGGGATGACGTTTAGGGAGCGTTTTAGCAGATTGTTTGATCTTTCGCTCCTTAAGGATGTGTCTGTG
>Ga0315915_1006988_pt1 | contig 13624 bp, 8 predicted proteins | sample MpolbnodulesMG_FD_207738 | JGI IMG/M metagenome (GOLD analysis project Ga0315915, IMG submission 207738) | Medicago polymorpha root nodule microbial communities from Los Angeles, California, United States - branched nodules | ecosystem: Host-associated > Plants > Roots > Nodule | place: USA... | reverse complement strand
TTTGGTTGCAAGTGAGAAAGGACGAGATTATGACCCAACACAAATGAATAAGAGACAAGAAAGAACCCGACAAGAAGCTTTAGTCTGACTCAAAGGCCACACCGCCTGAATTTCCTTCCCCTTCCAAACAATTGCTTTTTAAATAAATCTGAATTAATATATGTAACGTGATGGTCTTCAAATTATTTTTCTCCTAACTAATACATTACTTCCTCTATCTTCAAAATTTGGATACTTAAGTGACAACTTATAAAATCACGTTAAAAACAACTCATGAGATTTTTATTATCATTTTTTCTTTCTTTCTCTTAACCAAATCAACACTTATTTATATAAACTGTCCAATAATTTGTCCTATTTTTTATGTTCAAATATCATACTCTAACTATAAGAACTCGTTTGAAAGAAGAAAAAAAATGTAAATGTATCTCTAAATATAAACTATCTTTAAAATCGTTTTCCATACACATCCTTAATACTACTGATTTATGAATGGTTGAGAGGTTCGTGCTACTACTTGTGTCTAAATAGGCCAAAAGATTTATGAAATTGGATCCGACTTAGGAATTTAGACTAAAGAGCAAGAATCTAGATAAATGAGATTGGCTTAAATAGGACTCATTTAGATTGGCTTAAAAAAGCTTATTTTTAAGCTTATGCAAACAAATGAGATTTTATGTACTATTCATAAGCTTATCAAGCTAGTTTACGAAAAAAAACAACTTAAGAAAATACAATCTTCATTAATGTGAACTTACAAATTAACATAAAAACTTATTTATGTGCATATACTATTTTTCATAAGTTCAAAGACAAGTTAATCTAAACACACCCATATTCTAATATAAAAAAAACTTCCACGAATTGAAAAATAATCCAAAATAAGCATACATAGCATTGCTTCATGTCAAAACAAATTGCCAGCATTATTATATGGCCGTAAAGTTTGAAAACTACATTCTATGATTTAGAAGCTTGTCTATTTTTCTCTTTCTTTGAACAGGCATTAAGAAGCTTGTTTACATTGTAAAAAACATGTTTGTATCTCAATAGAGTAGTTTAAAAAAAGAAAACACACTTTGAATAACAGCTTCTTTTTTTTTTTACATTTTCCTAATAAACAAAAAGCACCAGATGATAAATTTAATGAATTGAAAAGAAAAACAATATGCACACATAAAAACACTGTATGCACACAAGCAAAATTACAACTGAATTTGAATACCTTAACATCATTAGTTAAGAAACGATTCTTATCAGTTATCATTTAGTAATTTGTTGCATGCAGACCTACGAATAACACAACAAAGACTTGGGAGCAAACTTTGTACCAATTGAATATTGGATAATCTTTGAAAGGAATGTAGCAACAAAAGCATGCAAGTACATACATTCTGAAAACCAAAAGCCATCAAACAGACACAACTGGAAAGCTCACAAACCAATTGCATCTAAGGTCGTTGTCTACAATCTCATGGCCAAAAAAACATAAGTTGGTTCGCAAACTAAACACAAAATACAACATATGTTCCATGTTTGTTAAATATAATGCACACAAGTCACTTATATACAAAATAAAAGGGAGAAGGGGGGAAAGGGGAGAGACTTTGAAGCCGGGTTGGACTAAACAGAAAGCAGACATATTGCCTATATCAGACCTGCAATACTGTGAGGGCCAATTCCAACCCGCTAAAACCTGCCAAGTAAAATCAGCAACTATGTCAGCCTTCATGAATCTAAACGATCACATCAATGAGCAACTTTAAAATTGTTAAATTGAATCAAATACTACAATCTTGTTGCACTTTGAATACTTGCCTGTTCCAGCAAAGCAATCACTCGCAGGCAATCTTGGTGTCAAAGCTGCTAAGGCATATTGCAAATGCTTCAAAGGCAGAGATTGGATACTGGTAATCCATAGTGAACACATCCTTTCCGACTTTTCCAAACTGCAGAATGACATTTTCCTGGGCCTCCTCAGAAACTCCATTTTTTGGAGAAGCAACCAGCTGGAAATTTTTAACTGAAGCGACTGTCACACGTCCATTAAAGTTCAAACACCAGCATTGGAGTTGTTCATGCCACCTAGGAGCCTTGTTTTTTAACACCAGCTCCCCATCATTTTGACTTATCAAAGGTGCTGCTGATTGGAGATTCTCTGAGCGGGTTGATTTTGATCTGAAGAACGGGATAGATGGAGAAGTATCAGCTCTGCTATGAAGAAATTGAGTCTGCGTCGGGGCAACACCTCCAGGTTCAACAGCTGAGGCAGGGATGGCATCCATAACACACTGCATAATCCTAGGGCCCCTGTTAACATTTTGTTAACTAACTTGTAGTTATTCTAAGTAAGAATTCAATAGCAGGGAAATAGAGCCAACTCTTGAAAGGAAACTAAGAAACAATCAATAACAGGAAAAAAAATTAACAGCTATTTTCATCTAATGATTTCCAGACCACGGTATTCTCTTTATCTAAAGAGAGATACATCAAGTGAAAAAACTAATACCTAGAGCCCAAAACATTCAGATCATATGAGACATGCACGATGGGATAGTTTCCTGCAGGAACTCTTGGAGACACTTGCTTGAGACTTAGCCTGGTGGTGCGGGACTTTGCAAATCTGTCTCCATAAATTGGAGGGTGTGCATCATACACTGTAAATTTGGTGCCCAGAAAGTTTGATCTGTTACCAATGAACCAAAAAGTGATTTCAGACCCAGAAGGTAATAGGTAATAATTAACAAGTAATGTCATAGGTCAACTAAAATACCTCAACTTCCCAACATAGGTGCTACTCCTTCTTGATACATCATCCAAATTTAGAGAAATGATATAGTCAGTGTGGGTTGCACGTCGACACTTGCGTGCAGCAAGAAGGAACTTGCCGTCATCAGTTGAGGCTGCAAAATCAAATCAACATTACAAAGGCAACATAGATAAAGAGATGAGAGATATTCTCTTAATATCATACAAGTTGAGGTTGCAAGGTAAAATAAGTAACACCCAGTCCAACCCATGTGTCACAGAATATAGAACACATTATACCACACATCTTAAATTTAAATCTCTGGCAGCACTTACCTTGGTTCAAACTGAGAAAAAGATAATAAATTTGATCACCGCGATTTCGTTTAATATAGCACTGGATGAGAGAGCCCCTTGGACCAGGCTGCATGATGAAAATAACAAGTCATTTATAGATGATACTAATTTTTAATTTAGATATAGTTGTGTTTCCTTTGTGTGATAAGAATAAAACTAAAATAGTTTCATGCTTAAACCCATGTTACATTGGAGTTTGTTTTCCCAATTGAAAAAAAGTTGAGAAACATGAAAAGACAAGTCTATTCAGCACTACACACATTAGATGAAACCTTTGCATCTTAGTAGAAAAAAGTGTATCAAAATTCAATGCTTATTTCGAGTTACAGGCAATGGTGTATATATTATCCTTAGGACACCAATGCCACTATTCACAAGGAAGATAGTCGAAGAAACTATACATCCTTTTGAACTGAAATGGTTTGGTTTAATTGACAGCAGTTTCGTTATATTTTTCACTGTGTGATCTTGAATTGAGGACTATGCTTCACTTGAGAAATGTTGATGAGTCAATATGTTTTACAAATGTTGTTTGTACTTTGTATACTATTTGATGCTACTCTTGCATTGGTGAAATTACAATCAATAAAACCCATATTTGTTGAGCAGGTATGGTTGAGGAGTGGGCTGTTACTTTGGTTGTTGCATGGTGCGGTGAATTCCCAACCCACACCTCACTCAAAGAGAGTGAGTTAGGGTAAGGAAAAAGAATGATTGTTGGCTTTGACGTATTTTTGTAAATGAAATTGTTCGTTTACAAAAATACGCCAAAGCCAACCTCACTCAACGAGAGTTAGTGAAAGAGCAGGAATGTTTCTTGGCTTTCATTTACAAAAATGTGCCAAAGCCAACAATCATTCTTGCTCTCTCTCACTAACTCACTATCTTTGAATGAGGTGTGGGTAGAGAATTCACAGCTTCACGGAACAACCAAGGTGTGGGTTGGGAACTCACTGCACCACGCAACAACCAAGATAACAACCCACTCCTCAGCCATTCCTGCTCAACAAATATTGGTTTTATTGATTTTTAATTTCACCAACGTAAGAGCGGCATCAAACAGTAAACAACATTTGCAAAACATCTAAACTCATCAAGATCACAAATACCAGTGAAAAATATAATGATACTACTGTCAAGAAAACAAACCCAATTCAGCTCAAAAAGTATGTCAAGTCAATCACAAACTTCTCTGAGCTTAACTCAGAAAGCTATCACAAAAGAACAAGTTTGCAGCTGAAAAAATTAAAGATACATTGAGATAGAGACAAGTGATACCTGCTTCAAGGAGACAGGGAATGTCAACTTGCTGGACAATTGAGGAGGCTTAACAAGTTCCTTCACGATTTCTCTCCAGCTCCTGCAAACACCGGCGCAAGCAACGACATTTTTCCGAGCCGGCCAAGTATCCTCTGAAACCTCAATTCTCATAAGCACATCCCTCAAAAGCTCATGGGGCATGTTAGCCCAACAACTCTGACTCAACCCATCATCAATCACCAAAGCACCATCGGCAATAACATTAACATCACAGTGTGACTGTGATCTTGATCTCATATTATACCCGAATTTCACGTCAAATCCCTTCCTATCCATGATCATACTCCTAAATGACATCGTTAACCTAATTCCAACTCCACCCAATTCCTCAATTCTACTAAATTAACTTACCCAATTCTTCTAAACATAAGCTGATAAATAAAAATCAAATTTTTAACAGAAAAAATATATTTTGTTGATGAAATTGAGCACTATGAGTAACCAGAATTGCATGTACAAAAACTAACTTCCATCATGGTGAATTTTGAAAATTAAAATTGAAGCAATGTGAAATCAAGTAAACAAACCGAGAAAATTGAAGGAAATCGCAGAAATTCACTACCCTTCTTCCATCAGAGTGATTGAACAACAAAAATTGAGGTTTGGGTTGTTGCAGAGAGTGCGGGGAAAGGAGAGAAGAGGCAGAGTAAAGTGAGAAACGGCAAAGGGTAGAGAAGAAGGGAGGAATATTCTTATGACTTATGTGATGAGATTGAGGGTAATGTGGTACTTGTGTGGGCTTGTTGGGTTGGGAGTTGGGACTTATCCAATGGGTTTAGGGCTTGTGTTCTACAATTTTTTATTTTTTTCATATGGAAGGTGACTACATGTCTATAATGGTCAAAATTAATACGGAATTCTAAGACAATGTCTTTTTTATTGTTAATCAGATTGACAACTCATCTAGAATTTAACTCAAAATCATTGATTTTAATTGAAGATTGTGCACCCGTTTTAAAGCAAGAAGGAGCTCATAAGCTTCACCTTCATCAATTGCACATGATGGAGAAATCTACTCAGCTTTGGAGGTAATAACTCCATTGTTAGTTCGCTAAAACATGTGCTTATACCTACTCGGCTATGATGAGTAGAGAACGAAACATCAATGTTGCATTTTAATCTTCCATATAGTGGTTTGATATGTCTCACTTGGCTAGTATGCACAACATTGTTGCTCAAACTTAGTCGAACATGTTGGCCCAAAGACCATTCTTCTAAAACATGAATGGCACGGGTCTACACTTGTTGAGGTGTATCTGTTGATTGGTTCTAAACCATGTTGTGCTACCTCAGTATCTAAATACCATCAGTGCGCAAACATTAGAAAGATTGTCATCAAGTTGTTGCAAAGCTTCAAGACTTATTTCACAGAAATTGTCACACCTCAGCAATGGTTGCATGATATTCCACAAGCATCTTTGCCCACGACAAACCTTGTTTAGACACACGAACAACAAATAAAGTTGTCCTCCAAACCTCCATCACAAAGAACACAGTTAAGAGGGACATTTACCCCACGATCTTGCAGCCTCGACTTAGTTGGAAGGAAATTTTGTTCATTCGACAATATTAATTCTTTACATCTAGTGGAGTTTTAATGTACCAAATAAATTGTCACCTTTCTGCAAATCAAATGTGAGTTGTATCTATAATTCATTAACGTGAAAGCGATAAGCACTGCGTATCAAATATCATTCATGCTTCTCACCCTTCCAGATCAGAATGCTAATATTGAAACAAACACACCAACAATTTCTTTCTTGAAGCATACATTTAGAAGGAAATTGCTCTTTAAGCTTTTGAAATTGCTTTCATGTGCCCAAAATTACCTTTAGTACCTCCAACAGCAGTTAACCGTTGTCTGCTCCTTAACATTTAGCTTAGGAATGAGCAACAGTTAACTGTTGTTAAGGATAATAAGGTAATTTTCGGGTACGTGAAAGCAATTTTAGAACTTTAAAGAGCAATTTCCAATTTAAAATTACAGATACCCATCAATATATAGTTGGGATTGTGACCAATCTTGGCGACATTTCTACAGCAATTAATTTACGATGTCTGTAAATCAGTAGCTTGAATCAACAAAAAATTTGTTCTTGATCAAAATTTCATTTAATGGAAAATATTGGTAATTAATTAGATTAATTTTTAATCATTCATTCGAGTTCGAACCCAAAACCTTCAACTCCTTTAACCCTTATCTCAAATCAATTGAGTTACCTAGCCACCCACCCCTTCTCTCCCTCCCTTCTCCCCCACCCCAGTTTTGATCGACATTAAGGATCTGGTTCACTAAAGTACAAAGTCATTTACCAAATGACTCAAATACTTCTTAATTGAAGATATGACAAACATAGTTGAAATGGGGGGCATTAGATATGTATAAATTTTGGAGTCCGGAAATTAAAAAAATTGAACATTAAAATATACCTGTTATGCACAAAGTGTGTAGCAGGAGTAGTTTAAATCATCTTCAAATAAAGCGGCTCCTTTAAAGATCCTTGTATAATCACCACTAGAAAACACAATTAGTCGAATCCATAGGCAAAATTGCACTTTCCCCATCTAGGTCCCCAAAGAAACCTTTGCAACAACACGATCATAAACAATAATTAAAAATAGGAAAAAATATCCAAGTGGATTCTGTCACCAACAAACATTTACAAGATTAATGTAGATGATGCTCACTAGAAAAATGGTTTGGGAAGTGTCGGTGTTTTAGCCATAAATAAAAAGTGGTGTGTTGCAACTAACGCGACTTGAAATTGAATTTGCATCGATGAGCCAAGCACGATGGATGCGATGATGGTTTGACTAGGGCTTCTCTTTGCAAGGGACTCTTCTCTCCAAAGAGTATTTGATAAGTCTTATGTAAAATAATCTATAAGGCATTTGACAAATAAGGTTGTGGAAAATAACTATGTGGGCCTTGTATTTGACATTTGTCTTAATCTAAAAGCCCACAAAGTATATTTACTGTTGTCACATAGGAAACCTGAACCATTCTTCAACTCTTATGTTAGCGAAACTTGCATTTATAAAAATATACATCTCATTAATATTATTAATATGCCTAAAAAAACTTGTACCAAAAAAATAAAAATAAAACAATATTAACCGCATTTATAGATAATTGATATGATAAAACTAAACTTGTATTTGGCCAAAACATCGAGAATATGATACTATTCGTTGAAAACATGTTTCCAACGAACCTCACATCCAATCCTAGACATGGCTACAATACATGAGACAAGCATGTTTGGATAATCCACCTGGGTTTGAAGATTGTGAGTCAAAGGGGCATTAATCACTTTATTGTAAAAAGTTACTCTATTGCTATTGTTTAAATCTTACATAAAATTGTTCAGTAAATCATCCTTACTTTCCCTCGGATGATTTCAACATTTGAAGATAAAATTTGACCTTTGTTTTCCAATCTTAACTTTATATATGATTAAGATGATTTTCTTTTACAAGATTGAATATTGTTTTCCAATACTGAATGTCGTTCTTGAACAATTGCATGCCTATAAATTGCAAGGCATACATGAAGATAACAGACGGAAGAATACCAAAAAATTTCAACCAACACAAAACATAAGACTCAATGCTATGAAAGAAGGTGCAATTCATAAGTAAATAATTGATATATTCCTACTTTCCACATCCTCTTGAGGATAAGAAAGAGTTTAACAGAACCACTCTACGACAAACCAAGTTATCTTTTGTCGGAATACTTTTGTTTAGAGTTCTCCAAGCAAATAATGTGACTTTGAGAGGCATCCATTTATTTCAAATAATAGATGAATAAGAATCATGACTATGTTGATCTCTTTGCGTTTAATATGGTTAACTTTGATGGTGAGAAAAACACAAGAAAGAGGGTTGAATTATGTTAGTTTCTTCTTCTTCTTAACAAAGTCCAAAGTTCAACTTATGATAGAGTTCAGAATCTGAATCATTGTTCAGAGTTAAATGTAGCGAATATAAAGAGATAGAAAGTAGAGAAGAGAAAGACACAAGCAATTATCTTGGTTCCTTCCACATTCTAGAAGTAGTTCAGTCCTCTTGTCACTTACAAGAGATTTTTCACTATAATCACACAAGATTACAATTGCTCAAGCACACAAACAAGAGACTTCCAGTGCTCAAGCATGCAAGCAAGAGACTTCTTACAAACAAAGATTATAAAGAAATATTGTTTGAATTGAACACTTAATTTACAATCAGATGTGTTCACAAAATACAACACATTTCGGACTCTAAGACTTATGAATTTCTAAGATGTGAAAGTTGATAAGAAATTCTAAGTGTTTGATGCGTATTTCAATTTGACAGAGTAATGACACTATGAAAAATTGCAAAGTCTTGTTTATTCTTCAAGTCTTCAATCCTTTACATAGAGGTTGAAGGGAAAAGAGACGTTGAATAGTGCAAACACATCATTAGAGTTGTTAGAGAAGCTTGACCAAACATCATTGATTTGTTGCTTGATTTGGTTGATGTCCTATGAAGAAATGAATTTGAAACCTTTCCTTGATAAGGAATTATCCGTTCTTTTCCAAAGAGACACAGTTGTAGCTTCGTACAAATACACATGGGATGTTGGAGATAAGGTTGTATTGTTGTCCTTCACTAATAATGACATCCAATGACTCTTTGAAACTTTAGAACATCCATAACTTGAACTTGCAGATACTTCTGTACTTTTAGTCTTCGGCTATCCAGAGTCTGACTTCTAGAGTTTGAGTATTCCAGCTTCTACTTTGCCTTCAGAGTCTGACTTATCCAGATTCTGACTTAACTTCTCTTGAAAATTCTTTGCTCTACATTTGTTATATCATAACCAATACATGATTGATACATTTTAATTTTTTTGTCTATGGTCCTGCACACCATAACAAATAATAGCATATCCAATTGATCTTTTAATATCTTGTTATCATCAAAACTCTAGAGGTATTGTCAAAACTTATTTTGTTCCAACAAACTTCTTTTACTAAATAGCCTTCATCAGAATCATATTTCCAAAGCCACAAAATTTTCCTACACAACAAAATTATCCAGCAAAAAAACACACTCGGCTACCTGCTCTTCCTCCCATGCAAACAATCTCATCTTTTACATCTTGTAAATTAGAATGAGCTTATATATAGCAGTAAAGATAGTGAAATTTATTCCTATTATAAACCAAAAATTAAGTAAAAAAACAAAAAGCAAAGTGTCTTCTATTGTCATGTTATCTACGTATTTTGTATTAAAAAAAAGTGTAATGTTGGATCTCGCGAGAAGCAGGATCACGAATTTGTCCCATATATCCATCACACAGCTCCCTTGCTCGTCCCAAATACACATTCCAAGACAAACTATGTATCTCACTCTATCAAACGTGGCATCAACATTGCATTTGAAGCAACCCATAATTGGTTTGCTCCAATTTGCTGATGACCTACCCCTAGTATGCCACTTTCCTACGCAATTTGTCATCTAATTAGACCGTTTCTTTGTTTCCAAATGGACCAAATGTGCATCCAAAAGTGGCTTGTTGTTCTGGATTCAATACATGCGATCTTAAACACAATTTCACTACTATCCTCGAATCCATTCAACGTATGCGATATTGGAATCGGAAGTCCCACATGTTGCCATCATTGTATACTGTTAGAGCATTTGAAAAATAGGTATTTGTTATCTTTTGTATATTATCACACAAAACACAACTATAGGTTTACGAGGAACTTGAAAACTCTCCAAAGTAAGTTTTCTTACTTTATGAGGAACTTGCACTTCCAACAATAACCGTGAGCTATCATTATTTTGGCTGTTTTGTACTCCTAGCTGATGTTGCAGACTGATACAATATCCAATTCGAACCATATATGCATCATTCTTCTCATGATTCTTGCTTCTTTTATCGTGATGGATATACTCTATCATTGGAATTTGTAGAATTTTCGATACTTCTTATGCACTTACAAGACTTCATATACTCCTAACTATTATAATTCAGGTTATTCTCTAATTTTGTTCTCGTTTCTGATTATAAAATTCTTTTTGATCATTTTGTCCGTAAATATAACATCGATTTCAAATTTATGGAAATGTTTATTATTCTTATATTAAATAAATATAACTCATACTACTACTACTATCAATTTTGCACAAAAACATTAATAAATAGATCTATACACAAATTGATAAGGATTCACGTTTGGTCAAAATACATGCAACTTGAATCGCTTAATTGAAAATATGCTGCCAACATGAACAAATCTCACATCTAATCCCGAAAAAGGCTAAAATACTTGGTATAAAATTTGATCAATGATTGTTTAAGTTCGGGATTCGATTTCGAGTTCCAAGGAATAAACCTACTATTATATTTTAGTGTAATGGAAGTTTATTGAATTCTTCATGATATGTTACTTAAGTGGTAAATAAGAGTTTGACATGGTAACCTGAAGGAGATGAAGTTCCAATCTCATCTAGAATAGTTATAAACTAATCATTAATGCAACCCGTCCTTAAAACAAGATGTTTTCAACCTCTCAAATTTTTCCCTTTCATTTTTGGTCCTTAACGGTCATAATTTTGAGATGTTGTTGACATTTTCTAAACATAATATGGACGCATATGAGTTGGACATAGTAGATCGACATAACTTGGACAAATCTTAGGAGGTGTATTGGATTGTGATTTCAAGAGATTTTAAAAGACTTTTTATAACAAAAAAGTCTAGTGGTATTCAATTGAGATTTCTCATGACTTATAAATTGTGTATTCAAAAGTCTATAGAATTTGATGGATTCTTGGATGGAATGGATTTTGTGAGACTTTTTAGTTAAAAATATAAATACTACTCTCATCAAACAATCTCACACAAACCCTTGAGATTCACCATTCTCTTCCAAACCTTGTTTGCCGTCATATGTAAGATGCCGATTTTTTCTTCTTCTTCTTCCTTTTCTCTGTCAAATTCCTCAAACATATATACATACTTGTTACGCTTTCTTGTTTTTAACCGATTTTTTTTCTTCTTTTGGTACAATTTCTTTTTATTTTGTATGCCATGTTTTTTTCTTTTCATTTCTTGTTTATTTTACCGTTTTTGTTATGATTTGTTGTTTTTTTTCTGATTCATTCTCTGCCATGTTTTTATTATTCCAATTTCTTGTTTTTTTTTTGTGTCTTTTACTTTTGTCTGATTTGTTTTATTTTTACAACAATTTATTGTTTTTATTTTATTTTATGATTTCTTTTCTTCTTGATATAATTTATTTTATGATTTCTTTTCCTCTTGACAGAATTTCTTTTCACTGATATTATTTGCTTATATTGATTAATTATTTTCTTTTCATTGATATTGTGTTGTTGTTTTGGTTATTATTATTGTTATTATCATTATTTATAATAAGTGAGTATTATTTTTATTATTAGCTAATATTTTTCTTTATTTTTATTGAATTATATTATTTGGTATATAGTCATAAAACTTTTGACAATTAGGAAACAACAATTGTTCTGGTGAAATGACTAGTTCATTCCTTATACATATCAGTGATCAAATGAAGGATTCACAACAAGAAAATAAGCGAGAAAAGAGTAAAAACAAAGATAGTTATGTAGCTTGGATCATGAATGAAACTACAAAGTTGGTAAACTTCCTTGTGAATGTCATGGGTCGCTTAGCAAACAAAATGTAGAGCCAATTTTTACACAATACTCACTTTGATTTGTTTTTTTTACGGAAAAGCAATAATCACTTAGTTAGTAAAATAGTTTTGAATCGGTTATTTTCTCTTTATTCAAATTTTAAAAAAAAACTTAAAAGTCTTTAGTGTAAAAGTTATTATAAATCCATTGAAATCAGTGTTATAAATCCATTAAAATCTTTGTTATAAATCTTGAGTGTAAAAAGTCTTTTAAAATCTCATAGAATCAATACAATCATAGGAAGTCTTTTAAAATCTTAAAGATTTTTTCTACCAAAATTGTCTTTTAAAATCTCAATCCAATACACTCCCTTAAACATAATAAAATGGTCATAACTTTGACATTAATATGAAGATAAACTAATCATTAAGAAACAAAAACAAGAACATTTTTTGGGAGCATCTAAACATATTTTTTTAGAAACTAAAATCAAAATTCAATAAATTTTTAGAGACGAAAAACTTATTTAACAATTATTATTATTATTGATACCAATTCACAATTTTATCTTATTTTTTAAGTTCATTGACTATTTACTTTTGATTTTTTCTTTGACTCTGTATAAATGGAAGTTTATTGACAACTATTGACCAAAGTATAGATGGAAGTTTATTTGATGATATGTTTGACTCATTTGCTTCCAACGGTTACATCAAAATTCTTTATATATTTGGCAAAATCATATGAATATGAACATAACATCAACAAGAGCGCATTTCACATCCATCCAACGCCCACAGTCACGCTTCCTCCTCCTGTTTTCCTTTTCCAGTAATTAATTAATGAATTTAATCACCATTTTAAGCAGCATTTTTAATACTAATCCACAAAACATGCATTTTTTCCCTCCTTTAGAATTTGAAACCTTTGTTCTGTAATGAACTAAACTCAACAATACTATCACCAAGTCAAACAAATTTTGAATCTCTAGTAACTGATTGAGTGACTATTCTATTCTATTGGCATTTAGCTCGAGGATATAGGTCCTGTCAATATCAAACACACGTGTCACAACATAACAGGTTGAACCCTCTCAAATAAAACAAACACATTCAAAACCAAACAGAAACTGCACTTCTACCGCTCTCTGCTTTTGTTCTTGTTCTTGTTCAATTCAACCAAGGTGGGTGCTTCTCTCTTTTCTTCTTCATTGCAAAGATCATATCTTTTTTACTTCTTCTTCATGTTAGTGCCATTCTTGAAGTTTTTTATTCAACTGGGTCAACGTTATTATAGAAAAAGTTTCCATTTTTATTTATTTGTATGTGTTTAATGTTTATCATTTTAGTTTTTGAAACTTTTTTTTTTGTTTGTGTTTTTCTATGTGCTGCCTTGTGAAAATCGAAGAGGCGGTGTCAATGTAAAAGTCGGTTCATGCATTTGTCCCTTCATGTGAATTTGATGTTTTTGGTTCTTTTCATTCTTACTATTATCCCTTATTTATTTTTCATTTTTATTCATGTTTTTTTTGACTCACTTTTTA
>Ga0315915_1006987_pt1 | contig 13624 bp, 7 predicted proteins | sample MpolbnodulesMG_FD_207738 | JGI IMG/M metagenome (GOLD analysis project Ga0315915, IMG submission 207738) | Medicago polymorpha root nodule microbial communities from Los Angeles, California, United States - branched nodules | ecosystem: Host-associated > Plants > Roots > Nodule | place: USA... | reverse complement strand
CACCACCAACTAAATTTCATTCCTTTACAAAAGCCGATTGAAATTGAGAAATAATTGAATTCATCATCTCACCACCAACAAGAATAGGATTCACAACTTAGTTATCATGTGGTAAATAAAGTGGACATTGGGCCTTGCACATAACTTAAGCTAGAGCCGGATACTATACTTCTGAGGAAAAATAAACTCGAAAATTGTGGTTTTTTCTCCTTTCCAATGTATTATTGAGGAAGAAAGCAAAAACTAAAATCCAATTGTGGAACTTCTATATTTATTTAAGCATTTAAAATGGTGGATATTTCACTTATTTAGTGGTGACGTCAAGTAATGGTGTGACACGAGAGTATTTTTATCATCATTAAATTCATCTTCCCCCCATCAAAAAAATTTAACATTTTCTTTCATGGGAATCCTTGATTTTTATAGCAAATCTCAACCGTGACTAATCCTATATTACATCAACAGCAGGAACATGAGACGGGAAAATATGATTTAGAGGGGAACCGATTAAATCTAAGTCTCAGGTGTAAGGATTCAAATGATTTGGAATACAAAGGAGAAATTATTCTCTGTTAAAATGTTGACTCATTGCAAATGAGACATAAAACGTGTTTATATAATTTTCAAGTCTAAAAGGGTAAAGTAACATAAAGTAAAGCTAATATTTAAAATAAGATAATTTAATTCCTAGAACAAATCTTTCTTCCATTTTCCATACCACAATTTCTAGGTATTGTTATTAGGCTGCGGAGTATTAGATTATCAGTTTGATCAAGAACGGGGTGCTATACTACCATTGCCTATTGGTTTGGTTATAGTCATAAAGTTAATATATTTTATTCTCATATATATTAGATCATTATAAAGTTTGTAGCAATCAATAAGGACCGTGTGGTTGGTGCATTTATAATCACAACTGTCATCACCAACTAGTTTTAGTGACCCCTCAAAAAAATAAAAAATAGTTTTAGTGAAATAATGTATACATGTTCTACATACATACACATCAATACAACATGGTCTTATAACCAATGTTTCCAATATTGTTGACCAACATTTGTCTTTTCTTCAACTAGCTACATTAAAAACTTGCCTCTAGCTTAGTATTATAGTATCCCTAATACTAATTATTATGTATTCTAACTTATAAATTGCACAATTGGGGAATATCTCAACAGTTGACTTTATATTAATCAATGACTTTGCTGATATATTGATGTGTACTATTCTATTCTATTCTATAAAACTAATCTCTATCTTTATTTGAGCTTTCCATTTCAATCCTCATCACCAAACAAGTTGTCTTATGTACAATTTCTCTCTTTTCATATGCATATATCTCTCTATATAATATATCTCTAGCTGTTGCTTTCTACCACTGAATTTGAACCTTTGTTTTTAGTCATCAATATCAACAAGCATGAATCTAAGCTTCCATAGTTTCTTCTTCCATTTGCTCTTTGCAATCTTTTTCTTTTCCACCTTAGCTTTAGGAGCCACTCTTTCCAAAGATGAAGGTACATATTAGTAGCTTGCCTTATTTTTCTTACTCACAAAAACATTAGTATTATATAGTTGTATTGTGTAGATGATTATATACACATGACTTGTAACTAATTTTTTTTCTTACTGGTTTTATAGTGGAAGCTCTTAAAGATATAGCTGAGACACTTGGAAAGAAAGATTGGGATTTCAGTGTAGATCCATGTAGTGGAGAACGTAATTGGACATCTTCTGTTCAAGTGAAAGGGAGTGAAAATGCTGTCACATGCAATTGTACCTTTGTCAATGCCACTGTTTGTCATGTGACTAACATGTACATCTCTTACCCTTTTCTCTTTTAATAGATGTATACTATTACTAACGAAATGTTCAATTATCCATAGAAATTAGAGATAAATAAAATGAAATTAGTTTTTTTATAGTGTCAAATACTTATCGATAAAATAAAAAATTGACTACTAAAACGTTTTGATGAGATGACACGAGTTTCTTTTAACTTAATCAATGTCCTGGTTTGGTGGTTCGAGTCTCTTGCGCAGAAAAATATCCCTTTTACATAAACATAATTGACTTATAGTTATTTTACCTATGAATTTTGTTGATAATTTAACTTTTTTAATAGGAAAGCTCCATCGTATAGTTGGGAAATTATGGTAAAAGAATTAAGTAATTAAAGGGTAATATCAGATTATTATTTTTAAACAAAAACTTTTTTTAGATTTTTACTTTTCATTTCCGACAGTAAAGTTTTTCATGATGTTTGAAAAAATTGTAAACTCATTTGTGTTTAAGAGAAAAGTACTGTAAGATCTTCTTGAAAAATTCATCAATTACACATATATATTAGTTTCTGAAAATATAATAATTAAAATATGAAACATAAGAGAAAACTCTAGTCCTTGTTACCCTTCAAAAAAAAACTCTAGTCCTTATTTATTTTCATATATATCCTTTTCAGAAACTATTTTATAGACTGATCGATGATGTATTGTTACATTTATTTTATATATATCCACATGTTGGTTTTGTCAACTTTAAACGGCTGGTTCCATACTGTAACACTGTTTTTTGAAAACGTAGAATATCTGTTTATTTTATTTTATCTTTTTTATTTTGACTTCATGCACCTTACTTGTTTAACATTTAGCACACAAGTGGGAGTGTGGGACTCTGGGACGACAATAATACTAGACAGGGTAGGCATCCTTAAAATTATCTGTCACAACGAGTAAAGATTGGCTTTATGAATTTACTTTTTATTTTTTTACTCAAATTGGCTTTATAGATTGAGAGATAATGTATGATTGTGGTCTCACAAACACACACTATGTTAATAACCTACCTACCTCTGTCACCCACAAAATAGTAACAACCTACCGGTCACAACTGCATATATTTAATGATTTTTATTTTGAAACTCATACATAATTAAAACTTTTGACATTAAGTTCATTTTAACATGTTAAGAGCACAAGTTAATATGATCCTAAAACTAATTATCCATTCGACTAATGGAACATAAAATTTTTCTTGATTCTTAGCCTCTTGATGTGGTTGACTCCACTACGATTCGAACTTGGGTTTTTCAAATCCTCTCCTTGTGGGGCAAGTTGTTAACTGTTTATTTGAATTCATATGGATATAATTATCAAATTATATTGGTGTAAATTTGAAGTTGCATTATATTGCCTAATAAAGTATTATATTATTGATCTCTAAAAAAAGTATTATATTATTGAAAAATGCATGTAGAATATTTTTATAATATACTCTCTCTGTTTTTAAATATAAGCAAAATTGACTTTTTAGGTTCATTCATTTAATGATGTATGTGGCCCATATTATGAATCACATACATCATTAAATGAATGAATCTAAAAAGTCAATTTTGCTTATATTTAGAAACGGATGGAATACAACTTTTTCTTAGAACTTCAAAATTACATTTTCATAAGTAATTTTTTTTTTGACAAATTTTCGTAAGTAATTCGAAGTCTCCCGATGACAAACATCCACAAAGTGTCCTAATTTTTGTTTGGACCTAAATTTTAAGGTATCTAGCAGTCTAGGCGCTAATAATAGGGCTGATATTGAATTTAAAAATTTAGATAAGTACGACGACAACTACAACTAAACCTTATTCTACTTAGTGAGGTCTGCTGCATTAATCAAATTACACCATAATTAAAATAAAAATAAAAAGTTATAATTTGTGTTTCAGCTTTTTTTTTTAAGAATGTTACATCTTGTTAGTTGTTATGATATCTCTACATAATTAGATGAAAGTTTCACCAGTCGATTGTTTAACAGAATGTTTTTCTTGACATAAGTTTAACAAAATGTTTCACTAATAAATTGCAATTAAATACTTCATTTAGCTTAACACTATTATTCAATTTTTTTTTAACTATTCTCATTGTTGAATGAATGTGTAGACGTTTGAAACAACAAAATCTCCCGGGCACTCTCCCAAAGGAATTGGTCAGGCTGCCTTATCTTCAAGAAATGTATGTTTCATTTATCCAATTACTTGTAAATATTTATGTATTTTTTTTTACTGGATATGTCTATGTATATTAATTTGTAAATGTATGATATTAATATACTAATGTATATTACTCTCTCCCTATTACAGTGACCTTACCCGCAATTACTTGAATGGTACAATTCCTGATGAATGGGGCATCATGAATCTCGTTAACATGTATACTTTTTTTTTTTTTTATTTCATTTTATTTTACATTCTTTGTGAAATTTTATAAAAAAAATTCTTATAGTAACTTCATACAATTAAGAAGCTAATGACAAAATGTTTCTATATCATTACAGCTCTCTCATTGGAAATCGATTAACTGGTAAAATACCTATAGCAATAACAAACATATCCACTCTACAAAGTTTGTGAGTTTCTCATTATCTACCTGACTACCTTAGTAAATAGTAATTTTTTCTATTTATGTTTGTAACGAAATTAAGCTGTCATTTTATAGAGTGTTTGTGATGTAGAGCTTTAACATGAAATTTACAGGGTATTGGAGTCCAATCAATTCTCTGGAAATCTTCCTCCTGAGTTTGGGAATCTAACCCAAATTCAAAGAGTGTAAGCATTTTATTTTATTTGCCATTTACATCCAATAAATACTAGTACTAGAAAAAAAAATTAAATTAATTAGAAAATTTTAGAGACATGAAGTATGGAATTTGTCACTAATTATGTTACTAAGTGTGCATTTGATTCGCAAAACAACAAGTAGGACAAGATAAAATAATATTGTATGTATGTATGATAGAGAAATAATATTTATGTTGAAAAAATATTTTTATCACTAATTTGTCAGTAATATTATTATTTTTATGTCTTATGCTATAAGACATAAGATAGAGAAATAATATTTTTATGTTGAAAAAAAAAAAGGTATTTTGATATTTTTTATAGTTTGTACACCGGACGAAAAGTTGTCCCATAGATTAGTGACGGACAAGAGTTCTTGGCTTTTTTTTTTTTTTCCAGTTACTATGTTACTATCTGTTTTGTCAAGTCCCATAACCAGTTTCTAACAAGTTGTCTTATAACAAATTAAACGCACCTTAAATTTATAACGAGAGAATCATAGAGAAATTTCATTTTTTTCGGTCTCTAATTTTGGTAATTAATTTTATATTTTCTAACAGTATAGGTTAATATTTTTTTTTCTTTCAATGGTGTCTATATCATCCCAATGGATGTGAAAACCCATAGTTTGAAATTTAGTTTGATGTCAATGGCTAAGATTCACAATTTGTTGTTGTTAATTATATTTAGGCTAATTTCTTCAAACAATTTCACTGGAGAACTACCTGCTACATTGGCCAAACTCACCGCATTGGTGGATATGTAAGATTAATATTTTTATTGAATTGTTGAGTGATGACTAAACTATAGAATATTGGTTTTGAAAATATAGTAACTTTTCTTTGTTTCATACATTTTACTATATATACAGTCGAATTCAAGACAATCAATTCTCTGGGAAGATACCTGATTTTATTCAAAGCTGGACAAGTCTCACTAAATTGTACAAACTTTCATTTTCTATTTTATTTATCTATTTTTGCTAAAAAAAATATTTATCTATTGCTTTGAATTTAATTTTATTGAAATTATTGATTGAATTTACTTTGACAGAATCATTGAAGGGAGTGGATTAAGTGGGCCAATTCCTTCTGGAATTTCAAATTTGGAAAAATTAACTGACTTGTATGTATGATTTTTTTTTAATATAGTAAACAATGTTTCAAAATTAACTTTCATTTTAATTGCTTTTACTAATTAGTTGTGAATTTGATTTCATATGCAGGAGAATCAGTGATTTAAGTGGATCTGAATTTTCACCTTTTCCACAACTTAAAGCTTTGAAATTGAAAACTTTGTGAGTTGATTGCAAAGATTCTTTTAGAAATAGAACAGGAAAAAAAAAATAGTAGCAAAAAATGTACTCATAATGCATTGTTATCTATCTTATTTTTTACAGGGTTCTAAGAAATTGCAACATCAATGGAACACTGCCTCAATATCTTGGGACAATGACTAGTCTAAAAAACTTGTAATTCCACATTTTCCACATTTTGTTTGATTTGGTGTAAACTGGGTATCCTCCGCACGCTACTGCAGAGACTAATCCCTCGAGCATTGTGGGACCCAAATGAGCGTCAAACTCTCCCTTTAAGAGTTTTAACTTTCTTATGTGGTTTTTAAACTCATTCTTGATATGTTTTTTTTCTTTTCTTTTCAGAGATCTCAGCTTCAACAAATTGAGTGGACCAATTCCAAGTAACTATGATGCCTTAAGAAAAGTGGATTTCATGTAAGAATAGCTCATATCCTACAAGTGCTAATTAAGTCCTTAATAAATATTAAATTCTATATATTGAATTGTTTGTAATTTTTTAATGTAGATATTTAACTGGAAACCTTCTCACTGGACCTGTTCCTGCATGGACACAAAAGGCAGACAAACTGTGAGTTCTCTTTGAAATGCTACTTATATGATTCCTTGGATGTAACAATATAATTAGCATTATTACTATTGGAGTTTGATTATACAATTATTGGAGTTTGATTATACTTGATATGTTTCTTTGGAATTTCTAAATGTTTCTTTAGGTCTCTTTATTTGGCATATTATGTGATTCTGAATTAAATTATATAACTTGTATATAGAGATCTTTCTTACAATAACTTCACTATAAGCCAAGGCGAGGCATGTCAAAATGGAAATATGTAAGAATTCTTGACTTTATGTGTATTTGTTTGGAAATTAAGAACCTATCTGATTCACAGCCATTTTTTATATATCACAGAAACTTCTTTTCTAGCTCTTTGACCCGCAATGACTCGTAAGTTTGTTGTCATACATTTTACATTATTTTGACGTTTGAGATTTTTAATTTTTCCTTACAATGTGAAAAATCTTGATTTGATTACTAAGGATTATGCTAACTTATTTTGTCCTCTGTCATTATCTCAGAGGAGTGGTTTCATGTTTGAAAAGCTTTGTCTGTCCTAAAAGTAAGTTTCTTTGTAGTCAAGTTCCTATTGACTACTAAGATTTCATTATTGCTTCAACATTTTCAAGTAGTGTTTCATATCAAAGATATGCAAGGAAGGATTATGTTAACTTATTTTGACCTTGTACTCAAATTTGGATCCCTCAGTCACTGATTGCACACATTCACGCAGTCGACACACTGGTGGCCATTGTATCGAAATTGGAAGATTTAGACTTTGATGCAGATTACTGATGCGCTGCCTGCGTGCAATCAGTGACTGCAGATAATCTGAATTCCTCGTATTCTACTTGGTCATAGCGTCATACACTGGCCTAATACGTGTATATTACTTAACATGATTTCCTTCTTTCATCTTCGTTTCCAATAACAAAGAAAAGGGATAGTTAGCCATCAACAGAATAGAAAAATAAATTTCTGTAATTCGCTTAATATTTGAACAATTTCTCACTTTATGTTGCTCATGCCAGCCTCATATGCTCTTCGTATAAATTGTGGCGGAAAGTCGGTGACAGTAAATGGAAGCACATATGATGATGATTCAGATACAGCAGGACCAGTTAAATTCCACCAGAGTGTAACAAATTGGGGATTTAGCACCACTGGTAACTTCATGGATAACGACAGTGGAGACTACTATACCGTGTCAAATAGATCTAAGCTTTCTATGGCCAATTCTGAACTATTCATGAATGCACGAGTTTCTCCCACATCTTTGACTTATTACGGATTTTGCATGGCAAATGGAAACTACACAGTAAATCTACAGTTTGCAGAAATCATGTTTACTAATGATCAAACATTTAACAGCCTAGGAAGGCGTGTATTCGATATCTATATTCAGGTACATGGCTAACACTTTTTCATACTAATGTTGTTTATTATCTATCCATTCTAATTAAGGTCAACGGATGCTGACTCTATATGTACATATATTTAGGCTTGTAATCATTGTGAAGTATTAACATTTGAGTTTAAATGTCATAGGGAAAGCTAGTTAAAAAGGACTTTGATATAGCCAAAGAAGCAGGAGGAGTTGATAAGGAAGTCACAAAACCATTCACTGCTGTTGTGACCGACAGTACTTTGGAGATTCGCTTATATTGGGCTGGAAAAGGGACAACTGGTATACCATTTAGATCAGTATATGGCCCTCTTATTTCAGCCATATCTGTTAAATCAGGTAAGTTATACTTTATATATTCACAATCTCAAGCTACATAGTTTTAAATTGGAGTTTCCGTTATGCTGCGAACCTTTGCATTGCTTTAAAATGTGAAAGAAAAAAAAAAGTGGCCGATGCGATTGAAATTGCAGTTGCGAATCCGTTGTAGATACCTCGAAATCCTTTATATTGCGGCAATTTAAAATGATCTCCATGTTGTGATCTGATCAAACTATTGTATAATAATCTTGCAGATTTTCCAGCTCCTTCTGAAAATGGAAGCAGCATATCTGCAGGAGCTGTGGTTGGAATTGTGGCTGCAGTAGCAATTGTGATCATTCTATTATTTGGTATTCTTTGGTGGAAAGGCTGTTTTGGAAAGAAAAGCTCTTTAGAAAATGGTAATAAACTATTGACTTTTCATGTGTCAAGAATAAACTTATGCTTGTTTAGTACATAACTAAATTTTAATTAGTACTTTAATTAAGGGTTAAATATGTTTTTAGTACATGTGAAAAATGTGTGTTTTAGTCTCTACTTTCAATGGACTAAAAACGGTGAAAAAATTTATAGGGACTAAACTTGAAAGATCTGTAATTTTATAGGGACTAAACTTATTTAACAATTTTTTTTTTGGAATGTCTTATTTAACCCTTTAATTAATTGTCATGTTATTAGACCTTTGAGTCTAGTTGATTGTATTGATAAGAAGAAAGATGCAAGCTTACCATGTTGAGTTTTTTTTTTTTTTTAAGGAATGTTGAGTTTTTTTTAGTATAATATATATCTGATCTTTATTTTGCATCAATTAACAGAGGTAAAGGGTTTAAACCTACAAATGAGTTTATTTAACGTGAGACAAATCAAAGGAGCAACAAATAACTTTGATATTTCCAATAAGATTGGTGAAGGAGGATTTGGTCCAGTATACAAGGTATTATGTTTAATATACTAAATTATATTAGTTTTCAAATATTTATTATAATGTTAAGTTTTATTTAGTGAGTATTCATCTTAAACTTTCAAAAACCTAAAAAACTTTTCAATAACTATATATAACATTCTTCAAAAATACAGGGACGTTTATCAGATGGAACATTGATAGCAGTTAAGCTACTTTCCTCTAAATCAAAGCAAGGGAATCGCGAATTTTTAAATGAAATCGGCATGATTTCGGCCTTGCAACACCCTCATCTTGTTAAACTCTATGGATGCTGTGTGGAGGGAGATCAGTTAATGTTGATATATGAATATTTGGAAAATAACAGTCTTGCTCGTGCTTTATTTGGTAATTCTTCCTATATGATCAACTTTGGTTATCATTTATATTTCACATTTTCGAGCATATGGTCCATAATGACTAAAATGATACCATATTTTGATATCTTTTTCCTTGGCAAATAAAGGCCCTGCAGAACACCAAATAAGATTGGATTGGCCAACAAGATACAAGATTTGTGTTGGTATTGCTAGAGGTTTAGCATATCTACATGAAGAATCAAGATTGAAGGTTGTTCACAGGGATATCAAGGCCACTAATGTGCTGCTTGATAAAGATCTCAATCCAAAGATCTCTGATTTTGGTTTGGCCAAGCTCGATGAAGAGGAGAACACTCACATTAGCACTCGAATAGCCGGGACATAGTAAGTTCGGTTATTTTAATTTAGTCTGTGCAAATTTTATCAAGAAATGTTTTGATATGTAAGACATGATTTAATTAATTAATAAGACCAAAAAACTATATGTACAAAATAATTTAGCCACCTTGTTATGGATTATATACATATGAGATAGGTAAAGACATTCAAATCATGAAACTGATAAACAAACTAGCTAAAACAAAACACTGTTGTTATTATTGCAGTAAAAAAGGGACTGTAATGTTTCTAAAGCAAATGTAGTTGACAATTTCTTTAATTATGCAGTGGATATATGGCTCCAGAATATGCCATGCATGGTTATTTGACCGACAAAGCCGATGTCTATAGTTTTGGAATTGTTGCATTGGAAATCCTACATGGAAGTAACAATACAATTCTTAGACAAAAAGAAGAAGCATTCCATCTTCTTGATTGGGTAAGTATTCTAGTGTTGTGCTCATGCCAATTTTCTTCAAAAATATTGACCAAGATAGTCCCTTTTCGTAAGATTAAATTTAAAAATCATATTTGTGCTCCTTCGATTAATTCGTTGTTTTGTACTTCAAATTTTGGAATCAATATTTTTTATATTATTCTATTTACCAGGCACATGTCTTGAAAGAGAAAGGAAATGAAATAGAACTAGTTGATAAAAGATTGGGTTCAAATTTCAACAAAGAAGAAGCAATGTTGATGATAAATGTGGCACTCTTGTGCACTAATGTGACTTCATCACTTAGGCCTGCAATGTCTTCGGTGGTAAGCATGTTAGAAGGTAAAATTGCTATTCAAGAACTGGTTTTAGAGTCAAGTGAGGTATTGGATGAGAAGAAAATGGAAGCAATGAGAAAACATTACCAAGACCAAAGTATTTCAATGGAAGGGCCATGGACTGCTTCATCTTCTTCAGTAACTACTGATCTTTATCCTGTAAACCTAGATTCTTCTTACTTGAAGAATAGAGATTAAAGACTTTGGAGAGACATTGTCTTTGTTTTTATCAGTTATCTAATTATGCCATGATTTGATTTGTGAAATTATTTTTTCTTTATTCATTATAAACTTGATTGTAATACCACTTTTTTTTTTGTTGCTCTTAGAGTGTAATAAAATTTCTTTTGAAAATTGAGAGTAGTTTGTACTAATCTTAAGTGTTCCATATAAATAACTTAAGTATTACTATGCTAGAGGGTATTCAAGATGTATTGGAATCTAACATTGTTGAAGTATGAATGTTCGATGTATAAATGTATTTGAGTACTCTCATCTCTCTAATTGGTCTTTGGAATGAGATCTAAACTCTTTGGTAAATGAGAATTTGACAATGGAAATCACGATAAGCGTGGAAGTGGATGTTAAAGTTGTATAATTCAGATTGTCGAGGTTGGATGAATAAATGTGAATAAGTACTTTCATCGCTTGATTTACCTTTATACATGGGATCCAAACCTATTTGACGGTTAATTCATATGGCAAAAACTTTAGCTTTCATCTGATTTTTATGTTAGTTTCTTGCAACTCATAGTGTCACAAATATTTTTTGTACATAGTGTTCTTTGAGTGTTGTTGTGTCTTTATATTTTATGAAGATTCATTGTTGCTCCTTAATGAATTTAATATATATATATGTGTGTGTGATATGATATGATATGATATGATGATGATTTGATCTAGATGATGGTATGATATATATGATGTGCATGGATGAAGGATTATTTAGATGGTGAGATAGGAGTGATCAAATAGAGACAGGCTGGCAATACATATATATAGTGGTTCAATGGAGCAAATTAATTTTGTATGATAACCTCTTTAAATCTTGGAGAAAGAGAATGTCTCTTTCAAAATAACAGTGATAAAAATGAAAAAGGTGAATATAAAAAATTATTTTGAAAAGTGGGTTTTAGCTTGTTGCAGTTGGTTAGGAGAAAGTCTAAGTTGATCACAAACACAAATAAAAATAACTTAGACGCACACAATGGGTAAGAAAAATTTAAAGATAAAAATAAAAAAATGATGTGATTAATTTATTTTTCTATTAATTCTCTCCATTTATGTATGTGTGCCCTAATATTTTTAATTTGGGTTTGTGACTAGGTAAGAATTACTCATTGTATAGTACATTATAATCATTCTACTTTTTAGCAATATTAAAATATAATCTTACGATACTTAATTAGGTAGTACTAGTACTAGTACTAGTACTGCAAACCGACATGTAACGAAACTTAATATCCCTATACTATCGAATTATTCTCATGTCTTGTACAACAGATAGAGCTGTCAATTTAGAAGGCCTTGATAATTTGGGCCTCAACCCATATATGAATGGGGCTTAAAATATTAAAAGATAATGAGCCCCATTTTTTATAAGCCCCCGCCCCATATATAAAGAGGGCCTAAAGTTGGCCCTTTTTGGATTTTTTTTCACCATGTTTATTTTTCTGCGCGCCCTTTTATTACGTAAATATTCTTGAGATTTTCGAACTATATAATCCAAAAATTACAAGGGCATTTTTCAAAAAACAAATAAAGCGTGCAAGAAAGGCATAGGGTGAGAAAAGTAAACACTTTTTTATTTCTTTTAATGAATTCAGCCCAAATAAATTATACCTATAGAGTTCATACTGTTATTCAAAACAACTTATTTTTAAACAACTTATTTCAACAAAACAGCTTATTTAAAAAAAAAAAAACTTATTTTAAAAGAGCTTATTCAAAAAAGCTTATTTTATGAAAAACAGCTTATGATCTCTCTTTTTTTTTTAAAAACAGCTTATTCAAAACAACTTATTTTAAAACAGCTTATTAGGATCTCTTTTAATAAAACAACTTATTCAAAACAGCTTATTTATACAAAACAGCTTATCAAGATATCTTTTTTCAAAACAACTTATTTATGAAAAACGGCTTATTAGGATCTCTTTTTTCAAAATAACTTATTCAAAATAGCTTATTTATGCAAAACAGCTTATTAGGATCACTTTTTTCAAAACATCTTATTCAAAACAACTTCATTATGCAAAACAACTTATTAGGATCTCTTTTTTCAAAATAACTTATTCAAAACAACTTATTAGGATCTCTTTTTAAAAAACAAATTATTCAAAATAGCTAATTTATGCAAAACAGCTTATCAAGATCTCTTTTTTCAAAACAACTTATTTATGCAAAACAGCTTATTAAGATCTCTTTTTTCAAAACAACTTATTCAAAAAAGCTTATTTATGCAAAACAACTTATTAAGATCTCTTTTTTCAAAACAACTTATTCAAAACAGCTTATTTATGCAAAACAACTTATTAGAATCTCTTTTTTCAAAATAACTTATTCAAAATAGCTGATTTATGCAAAACAGCTTATCAAGATCTCTTTTTTCAAAACAACTTATTCAAAGCAGCTTATTTATGCAAAACAGCTTATCAAAATCTCTTTTTTCAAAACAGCTTATTCAAAACAGCTGATTTATGAAAAACGACTTATTGGGATCTCTTTTTTCAAAATAACTTATTCAAAATAGCTTATTTAAGCAGAGCAGCTTATGAGGATCTCTTTTTTCAAAATAACTTATTCAAAACAGCTTATTTATGCAAAACAGCTTATCAAGATCTCTTTTTTCAAAACAACTTATTCAAAACATCTTATTTATGCAAAACAGCTTATTAGGAGCTCTTTTTTCAAAATATCTTATTCAAAACAGCTTATTTAAGCAAAACAGCTTATTAGGATCTCTTTTTAAAAAATGATTAATTCAAAATAGCTTATTTA
>Ga0315915_1006985_pt1 | contig 13625 bp, 7 predicted proteins | sample MpolbnodulesMG_FD_207738 | JGI IMG/M metagenome (GOLD analysis project Ga0315915, IMG submission 207738) | Medicago polymorpha root nodule microbial communities from Los Angeles, California, United States - branched nodules | ecosystem: Host-associated > Plants > Roots > Nodule | place: USA... | reverse complement strand
TTGCATATCATTCATATTTTTGTAAGCATGTCATTTTTTCATAAGAAAATTTCCCACCCTTGAAGTTGACGTTTAATAATCTAGACAAATGGCCACTGCAACAAGGGCATAGTGCAAGACAAAGATTATAGACAAGCCTATTTAAATAGGGCAAATTACATTCATCTCCCGTAAGTTTTACTTAAATGTTAATTACACCTGCTATAATTTCCTAAAAACACAACACAACCCCCCCCCAACTCATCATATCATCGTGGATTAGAAATCAAGAATTTTCACTCATACAAAGTAATGTCCATGGCATCAACATTTTTCATATGCTTCAACATTTTTCTTTTTTTTTTTAACGGATCTTCAACATCAACTTTGTCTCCAATAAATTGATATGTATATAGCAGAACAATCTCGTTTAGGGACATTCTAAATGTGACATGAAGATTGAGTCAAAGTATTACACGATAGTGCAAAAATAACATTTTGATCCCTCAAGAATTACAAATATCATTCATATTTATCTTTCTCGTAACTCGTAAGTATGTCATTTTTGTTCCTCAATAATCAAGATGAAAATTCTGCATTTCTAAACACATGTTCGCCAGAAAATTTGCATATCATTTATATCCTCGTGAGTATGTCAATTTTGCATATCATTCATATTTTTGTAAGCATGTCATTTTTTCATAAGAAAATTTCCCACCCTTGAAGTTGACGTTTAATAATCTAGACAAATGGCCACTGCAACAAGGGCATAGTGCAAGACAAAGATTCTAGACAAGCCTATTTAAATAGGGCAAATTACATTCATCTCCCGTAAGTTTTACTCAAATGTTAATTACACCCGCTACAATTAAAGAGAACGTGGAGAATTTAACGGAAAAGAAAGAGTGTTAGGGTGGAAGAGAGGTGATTGTCACTTTGAAGAAAAATAAGGTACGTTATTATTCACTTAAAAAATAGAGTGGGTGCTTTTGCTATTTAAGAATAACTTATGGGTGGTTAATATAATTTTCCCTTTTAAATAACAACTAAATCCGTTATTCTGTTAACGATGTTCCAACCAAAAATCAGGTAACAAAATTTCCATTGAAGTTGAAATAGACCAGAGAGCCTCACAAGGACCCTATCAAATGATACAAAACAAGATGCATTGGTCAAAATACCACAACTAATATCCACATAAGTTGAAAAACTTTACAAATTACACTGTAAATCAGGGAAATCTGAAATTAATCCTATGATGTTGGACTCCATTCCATGATCTCTGATCTCTCAAGCTACAATGCGGGAAAAGTTACCACAAAATGTGGAGAAAAACAAAATCTGCTAAGGTAGTAAATGATGGATGGTAGTAAAAGAGTCTAACCTAAACAATAAAGAGGCAAACGGACCAATCTGCTGCTGACCTACCAAATGACTTGTCTGTATTGATGGCTAACAATCACGAAGGAGGTATATTGATTGGGAAAATTTCTTTACAGTATGTACAGACATGCTTAATTAGGGTATGACGATATCATAATCTTGCAGATCAATGCTCTTGTTTGACTCTTGCCTTTAATATTCCAGGGAGTGGAGGTGACGTTGGAGGTCTAGTTGTCACGCTTGAAGCCGAAGGAGGAACCTGTGACTGATGCATGCCTGACATGCTAGAACCTTCCCCTCCATCTGTAACATTGTGTGTAACAATATCACTCTGTGTTCTATCACCAAATTCCATTGCCTTGAGCACATAATTGTCGTCATGCAACTCAAAAGGAGTACTGCAGAAAGAGAAATGAGAATAAAACATAAATAGGAAGTGGCAGTACATCTCACGACAAAGACACAAAAGCAATGCGACCATAACAGCCTCCCAGAACCTCTCTACATGAAATTTCTTTTAGTGGCCCCTATTTGGCCATAATAAGAGACATAAGTTCCAAATTACTGATTTTATGACGCTACTTAATTAGTAAGTCTTCACAATGAATAAGACACCATTCAGACCTAGATAATCACGCCATAACTTGGAAAGAACGCCAAAGAAAAGTGAAGCTTTACCTATTAAAATCAAAATGAACAAGCTGCATGTCTTCTGATATTTCCACTTCAACAGTTGCATGAGGACGTGTCTACAGTTTTAAAAAGCCAGAGATATGAGATTAATCAAATGGTAATACCACTAAGAGCCATATCACATCCGCCAGCAGGACAAGCAGATTCTTCATTAAAATTAGGTTTAATTGCATGTTTGATCCCTTATGTTTATTTTAGTTTTCAAGTTGGTACCTTATGTTTTTAAAGTTTCAAGTTGGTCCCTTACGTTTTAAAAGTTTCAAGTTGGTCCAAAACGTTACTACTGTTGGAATAAGTTAGTCCCTTCATTCATATAACGGTTAAAGATTCGGGTTGACAATATGGGTGATGGAACTTAACTTATTTAGAAAATCAGTTTTAAAACATTATTTTAATTTTTTTGTTTTATTAAACTCAATATCATGTCGCGGAATGGATTAACTTATTCCAATATGAGTAAAGTTTTGGACCAACTTGAAACTTTTAAAACGTAAGGGACCAACTTGAAACTTTCAAACCATAAGGGGCCAAATTGAAAACTAAAATAAACATAAGGGATCAAACATGCAATTAAGCCTTAAAATTATCAAGTTATAAACTTTCCTGAGGCCAAGAATTCAACATTTAGACCCGACAAAGCATTGAGCAGATATAAAGCCAAAAGGCAACCAGAGTAAAGTGAACTTGACCAAATGAGCTGATAAAATATTTCTAGTTCATAGCGTGTGTAGCTGTTACATTCAGTGGACAAATTCAAACAAAATACAAATGCTCACTAAAGCGGAAAAAAGGGATTTCTAGGAATTCACTAAGCAGCTGGAATGAGAAATCATCTCACAATAAATTTAATAATTTAAAATTCAAGTCAACAAATTCAGTACATGTTGTGCAGTGAATTGGTGTCAATCAGACAATCGAAGATCAAAAGAAAAATTGGTAACATTTGCTACTAGTCTCCCATAACGCGAAACCCGGCTGGAAGAGGTGCCCACATTCAGTGTCAAACATGATTACCTCCGGTGAAGGGAGACTATGGGAAACAAAACAAAACAATAGAGGAAGTTGAGATGATGGTTTACCTGTACCAGAATAAAGGGTAAAGATACACCTCCACTGGGAGGATTTCCAGAGCTATATAATTGTTCATTTCGTTTAATAAGGTTCTGAAGACCTACAAACTTGATGCAACAATACAAGTAGTTAGCAAACAGAAACTGAACACTACAAAATGAAGTAATTATAATCAAGTGCAATTTCAAATGCAGCAAAGGATCTCATTCCCATATTAAATATATTCTTCTGAGTAGGATGGACTTACTTGTTCCTCTAGCTCCTGCAGATAGGATGATTTCCTTTCAATTCTATTCCTGAGCCCAAGACGCTCTGTCTGTTAAATCAAATTAAGCAATTAAAATGGTCCTTCATTAATTTTAGGATTAGCTCAGAATATCATTGCAGGTAAAGCATAAGACACATGGAGCAAAAAAGTTACAACTCAAGACTGTGGGCAAACCTTTAGCTCTTCAATATCATTCAGACTAGTACGAGGAAGACCCTTCCATTGTATTTCCTTTTTATCCTTAGAAATAATATCCATTGCCATGAGAACATTCAGAGCATCATAGACCCTTCGACGAATGTTTTTCTCATCATATTGTTGCTGACAAATGTCCAATCCCCACAAAAAGTAAGTCTACAATACTTCTATAACTTAAATAATAAATATCTGAAATTTTGAATGGCAAACACAATTGAAGGAGAGAAAACCTTATCAGGGGTCAAAACACTGTTGATTGGATCAGCAAATTCAGCCACAAGTTCATCTGCCACCTACAATATAAAAATAATGACTAGTAAGAAAGAGATAGTCAGATAGACAATATGGATTATGGACGGATGATAAAAGGCATCATACAAGCCCACAAGTTCTTGACCCAATAATAATTACCATGATCACCTTCATCCCCAAAAGCTATCATGATAATTATCATACGTACGAACATAATTCTGATCATATAATTCACCATACAAAGCAAGATATCAATTTCAACATAGCAAAAACTGACTTAAAGTAACCAGCTAACCTCATTGTAAGTTGTTCTTCCTTTACTTTCTACCTTCTCACACACTACAAAGAACCATAAATAAATTAGAAGCTAATCCAGAAAGAAAATTGTCAGCACGAACTCACAATATTAATCTCTATTTAGAAAGCATAAGAATGTAGACATTACTTCTACAAATTTCACAATTGATGTCTCAATACTCTGCATACTAAATGTGCTTTGCTAGCTACAAAGCCTGGATAATCCAAATTGGAGACATACGTATCGGATACATATTGGATACCAATACTTCACGGATACTCATGCATATGCACTCTAGAAGTATCTAAATTATTAATTTTATTTCAAATAAAATATTTTACCGGATACATATGAAATACTTCAAGGATACTCGCAGATACATATTTAGAATACTTATCTAGGGTACATGTGAGAAATTAGTGGAGATATTTAGTTTGAAGAAAAAAAATCTATAAGTTGTTGTGATCACAAACATTTTTTTCTTTTGTAAATCGTTATCATTATAATTATATGTTAACGAAGAGTCATCATTCATCAATGGATCTTTTTTACATGTATATAATTTTTATTATAAATTTTTTGTTAAGATATCAAGACAGTATTGTATCCAGAATTTCAAATTTTCTCATGTATTCAAATTGCATCGCGCCCACATCCGTACTAGGTAGCCGGGCTTCATAGTTTGTGAGGCGCATGAACTATATGTTAAATTACAAAATTGGTCAAACAAGACAAATAAAAAACCTTTCATGCTAAATTGGCGAAGCCCTCTCCCACTTTTATCACCTCCGGTAGCTCGTTGTTGGCCTCTCTTTTTCTTCTTGCTACTGCATAGATAATGCATAACCATAAGCAATTTGCATCAGAAGCATAAAATTGAAACTACGAACTAATGCATAATCACATAACCACAAGCAATTTGGATCACATGATGAATATAATAATGCAATAGAACTTACGCAACTACTCCTTGGGATGCAGCATCATCATCCTGTATATCAAGATGATTTAATCTAAGAGCAGTGTTATCACCGGCTGTCCCGATCGTCTGCTCGCTCCGGCTAGACGGCAAGCCGCCGGCACTCCTGCTGGTTGAGCCTGATTGTCCCGAAATCGTGGTTCCACAACCGAGAAATTCCTCCTCCTCTTCGTCTACACACGATTGCTGCGATCTTGTTCCCATCGTTGGCAACAAAACCCTAATTCAGAGAGGCTGCAATTCAGTTGCAGTTTCGATTTCTGAGGTGAAATGATCGAGTGCTGAGAGAATTTGAGTTGTAGGGTGTGAAAAATGAAGAAGAATTGCGAAAATGAAATTGAAGAATGGAAAGAGCGGGAAAGTACGGCGGTGAGGGATGGTGGTTACCGGTGAGGGGAAAAGTAGATCTGATTGAGGGGGAGGGGAGCGGGGTTTGTTTTGTTTGTTGAGTGCACGAAATACGAATGCGGTATTCCTAAATTCTACAATCCCTACTCCCTGGTATCTCTACGCAAGGTTTAAAGTGTATCCAACTGTATAATTTTTTTTAGAATAAAGTTGGAGTGAGCTATGTTCTACCAAAGATTAAAGTAATTTTAATATTTATAGTCTGGTGCCGAATTTTTCTACCCACGTTTACGGTAAAAGCACGGCAGCAACCCAAGTTAACTCAAAAGCTCCAATTGCTAGCTTTTAAAAATCACGGCAATTTTGCTCTGGAAATCCCCCAAACTTTCTTTTTTTACTTGCAAACTCCATCTCAAACACACACTTAGCGGACATCAATAGACTAATCATCACATAAGTTGAACTCATACTCGTACAAAGTATGGACTAACTTTTTATCAATCAAATCGACCTCTAATATAAATTGTTGATGAAAAGGTAAATAAGTGATTTTTCTTAAATGATTTGTTGATATTGATTTTTTTTTTAGAATTTATGTGATGTGAAATGTGGTGTGTTTTGGTTGTTATGTATACCTCATTGTTGAATATTTTGATCATGTACACCTCAAGTAGATCTCAAACATTGAATATTCTATGAAAAATATTACGTAGAACTTGAGGTGTACGATAGAGATATTTAGATTTGAAGTAATAGAATAGAACACTTTATTGAGCAATAATTTGATTATAGGTAAACAGTTTTAAAAATTAGATTATGTAACACTGCTGAGTGATGTTTAGGGTTTGTGGATCCCTAAATCATTTGATTATAGGCTAAAACTTAAAAGTTTAAATTTTTTGACTTTTGATATATATCATTCGAACTAACGAGTCAAACCGAGATGTTCGCAATCATTAATCGAGTCAAGTTATAGCTAAAAAAACAGGTTCAAAACGAACTAGAGTCAATTTCGAGTTAAACCAATTTTTATCGAGTTGAGTCAAGTCCAGTTTGGATCAAGGATCAACTCGATTCATTTTCAGCCCTATTTTTTACTTTTAACTTTGTATTACTTTCAAGTAAAAATCAATACTAGAGCTGCAGAGACAGGCATTGCAGTCATGGAGACCAATCAATTTCCTACTAGACTTGTTAAATTACTAGGTATTTCGATGATAAACTAACATAGACAGTACAAAACGGAAGGGATGTTGACTATTGATAAATTCTTAATAAAAAAAAACGACTATTGATAAAAAAAAACATGACTATTGTAAATTAGTGAATCCCGAAAGTAGCCTATGTTGTATAGGTTACCGATTTATTACAACTGATTCTCTCTTACTACATGGGGGGAAGGGGAGTTACAGTAAAAATATGCGGTGAAAAAAATTCAGTGAATGTAGTAAATGATAAATGGTAGGCAAAGAATTTGCCAGTCTTCCCCAAACGATAAAGAAACAAACAGACCGATCTGCTTCTGACCTACCAAAGCTGTACTGATGACTAACTACTATGAAGGTCTATAATTCGGTAAATTTCTTTACACAATATACAGACTTGCTTAAGTAAGGTAAGATGATATCATTAACTTGCAGATCAATGCTCTTGCTTAACTCTTGCCTTTAATATTCCAGGGAGTGGAGGTGATGTTGGAGGCCTAACTAACATATTTGAAACTGACTGAGGAACCTGTGATTGATACATGCCTGACATGCTAGAACCTTCCCCTCCATCCGCAATATTGTGTGCAACATTGTCACTCTGTGGTCTCTCGCCATCACCAAAATCCATTGCCTTGAGAACATAATTGTCGTCATGCAGCTCGAAAGGAGAACTGCAGAGAGAGTAAACATAAATAAGTGGCAGATACATTTTCCAACACATGGACAAAAGCACCACACCACCGTAACTACCTCCCAAGACTTATCTACTTGAAAATTCTTTTAGTAGTCCGAGTGTTTGACCACAATAGGATACACTAGTTTCCACTTTCCGAACTTTATGATACCACAAAATTAGGTAGTCTAAACATTAAGACGGCGTACAAACCTAAAGCTAATCACATCATAACTCAAATAATGACAAGTAAGGCAAGTGAAGCTTTACCTATTGAAATCAAAATGAACAAGCTGCATGTCTTCTGATATTTCCACTTCAACAGTTGCATGAGGACGTGTCTACAGATTTTAGAAGCATGAGATTAATCAAATATCAGCACCAATAGGAGCCACATCACAGCAGCCAACAGGATGAGCATATTATTCATTAAAATAAATTAGCAACTTTCTAAGATAGTAAGATCCGTGACCAGGAATTCTCCATATAAACCCATAACATAGACCCATAAAATAGGCAACCAGAGTAAGCTGAACTAAACAATATGAGCTGATAAAATCCATCTAGTATATAGCAGTAACTTTCGGTCGATAAAATCCAAACGAATGCCCAAAAAAAGGGAAAATTATTTCTAGTTAATTCACTAACCAGCTGGATAAGATCTATTTTCATAATAATACTTTATAATTAAAATGTTCATGAGTCAAAATCCAAGCCAACTGCTTAAGTTCATGTAATATGCTAAGTAGTGAGTTCATATCAATGTAATATATTATCATCCAAGGCATAATTGAACAACATTTTCTGCTGGACAAAATGACCAAAAAAGGCAGATACTGAGATGATGGTATACCTGAACCAGAATAAAAGGTAAAGATACACCTCCACTAGGAGGATTTCCTGAGCTATATAATTTTTCATTTCGTTGAATAAGGTTCTGAAGACCTACAAACTTGTAGCAATAATAAAAGCAGTTAGCAAACAGAAACTGAACAGCACAAAAACAGCGTGGTTTGATAGAATCTTCTTATAGTCAAGTGCAAATTTAAAAAATAGCAATCCAGGTCCAGGTTAGCATTCTGCCATTCCGGTATTAAATCAATTAGAGTGGGCTGGACTTACTTGCTGCTCAAGCTCCTGCAGATAGGCTGCTTTCCTTTCAATTCTACTCCTGTGCCCAAGACGCTGTGTCTATTTAATCAAATTTATATTTTTGTATTAGATCAGAACACCACTGAAGGTAAAGGATAAGCCACGCAGAGAGAAAAGATACAGCTAAAGAAGACCAAACCTTTAGTTCTTCGATATCACTCAGACTGGTACGAGGAAGACCCTTCCATTGTATTTCTTTTTTATCCTTGGAGATAATATCCATAGCCATAAGAACATTCAGAGCATCATAGACCCTTCGGCGGATGTTTTTCTCATCATATTGTTGCTGAAAAGTTTCATTTTCCCCCAAAAAATAAGTTCATAAGATTTATCTAACACCTTAATGTGTAAATAGCAAATAATATTGAAATTGTTAGTGAAGATAAGAAAACCTGATCAGGGGACAAACCGCCATTGCTTGGATCAGAAAATTCAGCCACGAGTTCATCTGCCACCTATATTTAAAAAATAAAAAAAAACAAGAAAAAAAATTAGGAAATAAGGATGAATAACTAGAAGAAAAAAAGATATATGTAATATGGATGAATGATAAATCACAACATGAAATGGGCAAGCAGGCAGGTTTCAAGTCCAATACCAGTTTCTGAAGCTAATAATTACCACAGACAACTTGATCCCAAAAAAAACACCGTGCTTAATCATTGACAAAACATATTTAAAAAACTAATTGAAGGTATCGATTCTATTCTATGATATACATATACATGAACTCTTGGTAATTAGTTTACATTTCCAACATGTATGTATTTATAGAATCATTTATTAAATCTGTATAAAAGATTTTATATTTTAGAACGTGGTAATCCCGCTATAGCATTTTTTGAGTTGGTTTCTCCGCTTTGCTATCCATGATTGAGAACTGTGCTTTTAACGTGGTAAAAAACTGGTTTAAAGTAAAGGCCTAACCTCATTGTAAGTTGTTCTTCCTTTACTTTCTACCTTCTCACACACTGCAGAAAATCAACAGTAAATTAGAGAGGGGAAAAAACCAAAAAGTAAAGAAAATTGTCAAAATAGCCTGAAGAAAATAAATCTCTGTCTGCGAAACAAAAGAGCAACTGCTGCAAGTTTCACAATTATCGTCTAAATACTCAGCATTCAGCATACTAAGGGGTCATTTCAGTAAATAAGTTGATTAAGTGCTATTTCAATAAGTGTTTTATCATCCAAGAGCACATGCATAAACTCTTTCAACAGTCAAAAAAATTAATACAAACTCTGCATTAGCTCTGTATAAATAAATTGCTTCGATAGGCTATTGTGAGGAGCTTATGACATATAATAAGCTACTTTCATATATTTTCCAAACCCTTGCACAGATGTTTATAGTTCAAATAAGTTGTTTCAAACGCCTCATAAGTGCAACTTTGCAAGGATAAAGTAAATTACTAGTAAAAAGTTAAAGATCAAAGTGGTTAAACAAGACAGATGAAAAACCTTTCATACTAAATTGCCGGAGCCCTCTTCCATTCTTATCACCCCCAACAGCCCGCCGCTTTTTCTTCTTGGTACTGCATAAAAATTGAGTGGAGAAGAATCAATCGAAAATAATAGTGATAAATAATAATAAAAACAAAGAATTGACAGGAGTTGTAAAACCACAGAGTATAGACATAGATAAAAAGGTTTTGAATCACTTTCACGTTAAAGATTTCACGATTTTGGCTGTTACCGATACTGCGTTACAGATTGTGGTCGTCGTGGTGTGAATTAATCACAACATTGCACAAATATTATTAAAACTATTTATACTATCATATAATGTATCATAACTTAATTTCTCGTTATTTCTTCATAATTTCATACCTTTTCATAATTTTGCAATGAATTTGTTTCTTCTAAAAACCAAATTAACCACTAATTAATTCAGGTTTTAATGTTTTTAGAAGAGACAGGAGCATAAAAAAACAAACTTAAATAATAAATTTGTTCTCTACCATTTACCGCGGCCGCTTCTGTAATTTTTGTCAACTATGTTAAAATGGTATCAAACAATACCTATAACGGACCGTTTTTTAAAACAACTTATTGGACTTGATACCATTTACTAATTGAAAATTTTGACAAAATTAAGCCCTAAATCGAAATCGAACGCATGTATAGAACATTAACACAAAAAATCACCAGAATTTCATCCCAAGCTAAACCAAACATAAAATTGGATTTGTAAAATAGCAATTTGCATCACATCACATAAACAATAAAATGCGATTAATCTAGAAAGTTCAAAGATTGGAGAAGACTCACGCAAGTACTGCCTGGGAAGCAGCATCGTCATCATGTATATCAAGATGATTCAATTTGAGAGCAGCGTTATCACCGGCGGCTGTCCCCGTTGTCTGCTCACTCCGGCTAGACGGCAACCCGGCACTCCTGCTCGTGGACCCTGATTGGCCGGAAATCGTAGCTCCACAACCCATCAATTCCTCGTCCTCTTCGTCTACAGACGATTGATGCGGCTGCGTTCCCATCTATCGTGACTAATTTCGATTTCGATGCTAAATTGATCGAACACGAAGGGAGAAAAACCCTAGGGCACGCAATATGAAGAAGGAATGTGAATACGAAATTGAAGAATTGAGAGAGAGAGAGAGAGAGAGAGGAAGGTGAGGTTGTGATGGATTAACGGCGGCGGTTATTGGCGAGGGAAAGAGGAGATCTTTGGGAACGCGGGGGCACGAAATACGAATACGGTTTCATTTCGCTCCTAAATTTATTTTTATGCAACCTATCCTACCTGCGTAACTCCTAAATTGTTAGCATCCGCCAATTTTGCCCCTTAAATAAATGAATATTACTTTTCCCATCTATAGGATTCTCGCGCCCTGCGTTTTTTATTTCAAAAATGTCCTTGAGATTTCCGGATTTCATAATCTGGAATTGTGTTTTCCTTTGTTATAGGGTGAATAATTGAGTTACGGATTTTTTCAGATTTTGTAATCCAGAAACTTCAAAAATAAGGCGTGTTACATGATGTTTCCAGATTGCATAATCTGGAAACCCCCTAAACACGATTTTTCAAGGTAAAACAGTTTATAATCTGAACTATATTAGCACAAATCCTAAGCATGTTTGTAACATGTATAGCCATTTTAGGGACAATATTAATCTTCATAACTCTTATCCTTTTGTTTTGGGTCATTGTTACATGTTCTTAGTCAAAAATCGGGTTTTCGGGCTACTTGATCGGATTGCTCTGAAACTTCCCCAAAAAATCAGGAAAAAAAAATTCAAGGACCATGACTCCCCTAGAAGGGACTTCTTACGGGACTCCGCCCCTCAAAATCAAAAAATTCCATCGTTTAGACTCATTTTTCATTTTTTTAATTATTCATATTCTAAGAAAAATCCGAAAAAATTTGCACTAGTTTTATTTGATTTTTAGATTTTTTTATGGATTTTTATGATTTTATTTGCAGGTTTTTAGCATTTTTTTACTTAGTGTTTTTGCTGTTTTTAAAAGCAAAACTCAAAACTGCTGAAATGTGAGAGATTCTGATGGCTGATTATACATCAGAATTGTGCGGATTATAAAATCCGAAATAGTAAACATGAGTCTGGATTTTAAAATCCGGACTGCACAAGGGCATTTTTGAAAAAATACGCATGGCGCGCGAGAATCCTATAGACTTTAAATAAATTTGCGTAAACCAATATACAAAAGAACTAATTGCACTTTCAATCCTTTTTATTTTGTCAATTTTTAAATGGGGGGTGTTTTTTTTAAGGGGAAAATGAGAAATTTTAACGAATATAAAGACACAAAAAAGTTTCAAAATAATTAATAGTCGTGAAACTTTAATGGTATGATCTACTACATATTTTTTTGTATCTATCTTTTGCTAAATGATATTGTCCATTTATTAATAACAAATGGAGATGATCTTAACTCACAACTTATACAAACACTTTATATAAGTTTCTTAAAAAAAATACACTTTATACAAGTGTTCGCCCTTTCTTCAAAAAAAATAATAATAATAAGTTTCTTAATGATATTGCGCGCTCTCTCGTACGCACGAGTTCTTTTATTGGTCATCGATGTTGTCTCTCTTCTCTACAACTCTCACTCTCTATCACGACGTTCTCTTTCACACATCCATTAGTATCTCTCTACCATCGATGACCGACATAGTAAATATCTTACATCAACAACCAATCACCGACAACTGAGTTCAAAAGGAGTTGATTTGTGAGGGTGAATCGGAGAAGAGATGGGAGCAAGAGGAAAATGTAAGGGATTTATGAAATTACCCCTCATTTTTCTATTGAAATTCCAATTACATAATTGTCATTGAAGGGATTTGGTGTCACTGTATGTTGTCCATTTTTTTTATTTTACTTGTCAGTTTTTGTTTCTAAATTTTGGTCCTACTATTTCTAATTTCACAATTTTGGATACCCTCATTTTAATTTTTTTTAATTGAACTCATCCAAATTTCGGATAATGTGGGAAATGTTTAGCATACATGCAATAAGTTCATTATATACGTGGATGTCACATCACTTTTAAAATTCTTTTTTTTGAGAGGGAATCACTTTTAAAGTTCTTTTATAAATTAAAGTTAAACTATTTTTGTTTAATTTAAGCATATGAATCAGTATTGATATTGTCAATAAAATTATAACGTTTTAAATATGTTATTTATATGTTTAGCGAATCAATTGTTTTATGTTATACTATTCCTTAAAAAAAAAAATTGTTTTATGTTATATCATTCATCTTTATAAACACTCGCATGATTCTTAATCTAGAAGTTTGCAATCCTCTTGTGCAGCAGAAAACAAAGTGTTTAAGCTTAATGTTGGGGTAGTTGAAGCTTGAAACATAAAGGTCTCACCTTTGCTCGATTCTCCATTTGCAGAGATTAGGCCAAAGGAACAAGAAAACAAAACCATGAGATTGATAATCAAACTGGTAATGAGTGGCATGGATGGTTATTTTCTTTGAATAACGATTTCGTCGCATGCTATACAATTTGCAATATAGTATCGGGCTGCAGTGTTTACTTACTATGTAAGTTATATGTTAGAACCACATTGTAGTGGGTTTCTGAAAAAATCGACACTTTCAAAAGTCTATATATATGTATATATACTAA
>Ga0315915_1006984_pt1 | contig 13626 bp, 8 predicted proteins | sample MpolbnodulesMG_FD_207738 | JGI IMG/M metagenome (GOLD analysis project Ga0315915, IMG submission 207738) | Medicago polymorpha root nodule microbial communities from Los Angeles, California, United States - branched nodules | ecosystem: Host-associated > Plants > Roots > Nodule | place: USA... | reverse complement strand
AGTCAACTTGACGTTTTGCAAATACCCCCCTGAAGTTTTGCACTTATGTGCAAAATGCCCCCCAAACTTGAAAATTTATATTATTTTTTTCTTATCCTTGACTTAAACTTGAAGAAATAAAAATCACCAACATCAATGAAACAACAAAATCTAATTTATAATCACCAACATCAATAATGTTTAATTAAGGAAACACATAAATTGAGATTGTTGTTAGATGCCTGGATGGTGTGGGAGTACTAGGAATTAGATGTGGATGCCTTGAGTCTAATGACAAAGTGTTAATGTAGAACATGTTTGGCCATTCTAGCTTTGTTCATAAGATACAACAAACAACTGACCAAATCCTTGTATATCATTTGGTGTTTGCCGAAATTTCTTCTTCTTCTCTTCCATTGGAAGGTTGAAGAATTGTTCAACACCAATCTTCATATTTTCAACCAATGAAGTGTTGACTCCATGGTTAATCAGCTGCAATTAATTTTCAAATTATCTTTTTTCCAAAGGCAAACTAATTACCAAATTATCTTGTTATGTACAAATTAATTTTTTCCTTGGATAGTAGTAATTAAATCTTAATTACTTGCTTTATTTTGAATGTATGAAATCTATACCTAAAAATAAATTGTAGCTTTTATTTCTTCAAGTTTGAGTCAAGGATAAGAAAAAAAAATATAAATTTTCAAGTTCAGGGGGCATTTTGCACATAAGTGCAAAATTTAAGGGGGTAATCGCAAAATGTCATGTTAACTAACAAAGAATTTGACGGAGGGGGTAAATTGATTAACGTTGTGCAATTTCAGGGGGGTAATTGAAGTTTTGTTAATGTTAGAGGGGTAATTGAAGTTTTGTTAATGTTAGAGGGGTAATTGACGAAACTTACAATTTCGGGGGGTAATTGCCTATTTACTCGTTATCCTTGATTATATATGGTAACTTGGTTGAGTTTTGTACTTTCTTGCAGTTTCTTTTAGGCTCTATGATCTCGACAATACGGGTTTTATAGAGCGTGATGATGTAAGATGCTAATTAAAGTTTTGGTTTCAATGTCAACAAATCAAGAGATAATTAAGTAAATGATCCTTATAAATATCTATAATTTGAATTTTAGTCCCTACAAAAAAATTATCACACTTTTTAGTCCTTGTAACACTCTCCTTTAGTATTTTAAAGGATCAAAAGTGTTGACAAAATTTTTTACAGGGACTAAAAATGTTTATCGAAAATTTTACAAGGACTAAAATTGCTGACGAAAAAAATTCCATAGACTAAAAAGTGTGATTTGTTTTATAGGGACTAAAAATGAAATTTTGAATATTTTTAGAGACATTTACTTAATTAACCCACTAATGAAATATCACTTTATGTGGATATACATTTTTTATTACCTGAAAAGTGTACTATATATTTTACAATTGGTTTAGTTGTTGTTAAAATATGTTTTGTCGTGACACTCGTTGTCAAATTTGTTAATTGTTATATATAATCATGGGTTCATATCGTTCAACACTTGTAAGTGCATTTGGTTATTTTAGGTCAAACAAATGATAGATGCGCTTCTTTGTGAATCTGAAATTAAGTTGAGTGATGACATGATTGAAACAATTATTCAAAAGGTGAGTTATATTTTTAAAAAAAACAAGATAATATAAATTATAATGTAATAGATGAAAAATGTAACTATAAAATCAAATGTTGATGTCGTTTTATTTTTGTGACTAGACTTTCTTGGATGCTGACCCAAACCAAGATGGGAAGATAGACAAATCCGAGTGGAAAAATTTTGTTTCTCAAAATCCGTCATTGTTAAAAATCATGACTCTACCTCATCTAAGGTATTTATAAAATTATTTTTTTGAAATTTATTCATTCAAATGGTTTAAACTCTATATAACTAATTGGTTGATTTGAAATTAATGCAGGGATATAACAACAACTTTCCCCAGTTTTGTATTTAACTCAAAGGTGGATGATGACATTGCTACTTGAAAATATACATTTTTGGATATGCAATTGTTAGTACCAATTGAGATTTTATTTTATTTTTCAATGTGAGTGGGAAATATAGCAATAGATACAATTAAATACTTAGTTCAATTATATCAATAAATCTTAAATCATATAGATCTCATATAAATGCTATGTCACCTTTCATGTCAATGGAAGCCAAATATTATATAATATCACTTGATAGAATGAGTTTTCTTTAAGAGGGATTCGAGATGAAGAGGATTAAAAATCAAAAGTAAAGGATAACTACTATATCTGCCTCAAATGGTTGTTCTTGGCACATTCATGACATTTCTACACCAGATGCAAAATCATATAATATAAAGACATACAACCCTACCCACTCTTGCATACGAGCATCAACGAACTCAAATGCTATATTTATTTGGATTGCAAATAAGTTAGAGAAGAACATAAAAGTTGGTCTGATTATGAGTTATGCAATTATGAAATAAGAATTGATAGATAACTATGGAATACAACCAATTAATGCAACTCACACACATTCATATAATGACTTGCCAGTTTAGGCCAATCATGTTTTTGCAACAAATCCTGGATCTATGATAAAGTTAGAGTCCAAACCAAAAATCAATAATAATCCCGAGTTTAAAAAGTTTTTTGCTTGCCTAAATGCAATGAAAACTTGATTTGTGACAGGTTGCAAGCCTTAATTTCACGTTGGTGATCGACATCTAAAAGGACTATACGGGGGAGTCTTATTGTGTCGGTTGATGGGAACAAAGACATGTTTTCAATTGCATTTGATGTTGAGGAATGTGAGTGGAAAGACTCATGGAAGCCTTTTTTGGTCCTTATGGGTGATGCTTTGAAATTTATTCATGAATGGAAAATTTGATTTATTAAATATACGGTTGTTTTGATTTTATAAGGCAATTTTGTATTGCTAAAGGCGTATGAAAAATTATAACAAATTATTATTATTAAATTAAATTTGTATGATACAAAACCCAACCATTGTCCCAAAATGACGACTAAATTAAAATGTAACGGTATGCTTCACAATCCAAGTCTTCAGAAAGTGAGATATGATATCACAGTACACTTGAAACCAAGCCTCCTAATTTAAGCACAATTCGGACCAAAATCTATCAAAATTGCCAACACAATTTGGCCTCTAAGCCAAACGGACCTGACACCAAATGCTATTAGAATCACGTCAAAATATCAATAACAACGAGAATTACTAAAAATATGTTGAGTGTTGTCAACTAGAGATTTAGCCGAGGCATCGGCTGATAGCCTTTAATTTCAATTCCCTTTTATCAATCGATTGTGTCGAGAAAATAACTTTGTCCCTTAACAATATTCCTTAAATGTTCTAGTATAGTGTTAAGTACAATATTTTAGGGTTTTTTTTACTACTAGTCTAGGAAATACATGTAAATAAAGATAAACACCTAAAGGAAAGGGGAAACAATAACATAAATATCTTGTGTGTTGATTGATTATGTGTCTATAAAACTATACTATATGAGTATTTACAGGTAAAACTATTCTCACATGCCAAAACAACATGGTATACGGTGTTTAGACTTGCTTCGATATTTGCACAGATAATGCGTTAATTTTTTTCCCTCATTGAGGGGGTGTGTGGCCCCCAAGTTCAGATGATAACTTTCCTTATATAGACATGATATGTAAACAAGCTCCGATATATGCAACCTCTTATAAAACATGTTTTTTGCTCGCCGCTCCTCCCATAAACATGGTGCGTGAGATTTGACTAGGTCCAATATCTTCAAGAGCCACGTAATCTTCAGTAGACTCGAGGAAGAACCAGTTGGCCCTTGTTCAGGTGTAATAATGCTCGACTAGCCTTCTATCGGCCGAGGAAAAAACCACTTATCTTTAAATTGCCTATATGAAAATTTAGGCTAGCATGATAATTATTTTTATGTGTAAATGCAGAGCAGGAATCATCTATAAAAAATATTGGTTTTTAGTTTTGATAAATTTATAACGGATGTTAAGTTGACAAGATAGGTTTGTCCCAATTTTTAGAGACCTTAAGAAGGTTGTTGCCAGCTGCAAAATTAGAGGGGATGTTTAACATATTAATAAATGTATTAAATAAAGTTAAGTTGATAAAGGGGATTTAATCTATTTTAATAAACTTTAAAAGAGGTTAGTGTAATTTAGTGTAATATCCCACTAACTTTTCAACAGACTGCAGCATCGGAGAACGTGGCAGATAAGAGATATTATGAAGGGTTAATTATAACGGAGAATGTTTATCGAGATGCAGTATCGACCAACTGAGAATTTAGAATGAATGAGAATAAGAGGTTACGAATTAAGAAAGAGGTACAAGGGTAATTTTAACACAAGTATTTATATAAGTCATTCCACCTCTCCTTATTCATTACTCTCGTTCCTCCCACATCAGAAAACAAACATTTCCCTTCCCCTCTTCTCCCTCCCTCCAATGCTTCTTCCACTCAATTCTCACTAGAATCCACATGAAAACACATGTAATTGATCACTAGAACAAGTACATGCAACAAGCAAGCCATGGATACCCTCTTCTCTCTCCATCAGCTGAATCAAGCCCTTATCCCCAAATTCCATGTTTCTTATTCACTTCAGATTGTTTGAGCTGCATGTGAGCTTTGAGCATTGAGGGTGCTGTTGTGGGCTCACAAGGAACAAATGATGGTGTTAAGTTATGTGCATGCAAGCTTGTTGATCTTTAGTGTTTTGATTTGGTACTTAGAAGCTTCAAGTGGGGGTTTCTTCCTGCGTGACAGAAGTGTAGCTATACATGTTGAAGAAGCAAAATCCAAGTTAGAACCAAGAATCAAAGACTGAGGTATGAATTGCTAAGTTGTTTGGACATGTTCTGGTTTTTGATTCGTACCTCTTACTGTGTAGTTTGGAATTGAATGATTGTTGAAGTTTTAGATTCCTCATTCAATTCCCTTCAGTTTGGACACAAACTTTGTATGATTCGGGCTTGAAACGGATCCGGAAAACGCATTTGAAGTTGGTAAATTCTGCTGAAATTTGTTTACGGGTTTTGGGACAGGGCTTCACTAAAACAGTAAGAAATTTCTCTCTGTAACTTGGAATCAAGTTATTTTTAATGCCATGGTTAGCTAACGAAATTACGGACGTTTTGGTACCAGTTTCACTGATTTTGGTCCAGTATTGAAGTCTGGAGACGATTTTGAAGTTGGGGGCTGAAGTATGATTTGTGCTGAACCATGAATATGAGTTGTTGATGTGCTAAAGTTTGAATACTCAGGAGTTCAAATGGATTTATGTATATACTGCTGAGAGTGTTTGAGGTGAGTTCTTAGATAGAACCCACCATTGGGGTTGTGTGTTTACTCATGTAAGAAATTTATGAATTTTAGGTTATGAGTCTCCTCTTTTACATGTCATGCTTGCTAATTGTGTTAGTACTTGCCATCTTGATGTTAAGTTCAATGTTTATATGATTTTTAAGGTTAAAACATGTCTTCGACCACTTGGATTGGAGAATTTTGAGAAAAATGTCAGTTTTTCACATTCCTGGACTGTCACAGCTCGCCGTGGCGAGTTTGTAACAGAGAGAAACAGGTGCCACTCGTTGGGAGCTCGCCATAGCGAGCATTTAACTCGTTGTGGCGAGTAGCAACTCGCTGGGGCAAGTTAGACAGCACAGAAATGTGCAGTTGGCTCGTTCCGGACAAGCGGTGGTCGTTTTATGCCCAGTTTTCCAATGTTTTCTTATAAAAGTGATTCCCTCCAATCAATGTTACCTTGTTAATGTTTCAAGCCTTGTGTAAAAGAAATAATGAGCAAATATTAACTTAGAATTAGAAAAGTATGGCACATGAGAGAATACTAAGTATAAGTTACGCCGGGTAGAGATATCACCTTTTAAGTTGTGGGAAATCCTAGAGCCTCAACTTAGATAGTTGAGAATTAGTTATGCTAGTACGCCATCAAGGCGTATTAGGTTAAGCATGATAAAGAATATGGTATGATTATGATTATATGAGATAGAACAAGCATGTATGTACTTTACCATTAATCGGGTAGGTCACGGACCTGTGGTAAACAAGCAAGCAAGTAATAGGTAATCCTTATGTATGTATATGATTATGAACATGATTATGTAGGTGTCTCTTGCTATCCACGTCAGGGGGATACAAGAGGTTCACGTCAGGGGAACGGGACACGCTCCGCAAGGTAGGCCTGCACGACACTGAGAGTAGTCTGATGTACCTTTGCTAGGTTTTCGTCGGTCAAGTAAGGGATTGTACTCGGGGTTACTCCACCCGATGCACTCCGTAAAATGAACCAAGATAATTGTATGTTACACGCTAACTTCCTAACATAATGAATGACTATGATATGATATGTTTATGTTAGACTATGAAGTATGTATAAGTTTATGTATCAAGGCAAGATTATGAAGATACACCGTTGACGATCTTAGTACCTCTTCGATCATCCGGTTCAGGATCATGTCATGAATGTTTTACGATTAGGTCTTGATGCGTTCTTTGTATCTTAATATAGCGGTCTTAGGTTCCCTTGACCGCCATGACATGTATAGTATATGGCAAGACTTGTAAGTTAAGATACGAATGAACCTTATGACGGACTTAGTATGCACGACCGTCTAGGTAAGCATGTCCCACACACGTATAATCAACCGATTGGTTGTATTGTAGACACGTGGTAACCCTAGGTTTTCCCCCAAGGTTACCTATAGCCTAGGATTAGGTAGAACTCACTGAGACATTATGTCTCATCCCAATCCTATTTTGTTTCAGATCAGCAGGTTGGTTTAGCAGGATGTAGCAAGCTTGTGGCCGGATGGATAATCAGCAAGAACTCGTTTGTACCCGTTGCAAGATGTTTTTATGGAATCAAGAGTGTTTTACTATGTTTGGGATAGATAGTGTTGTATTACTCTATGTATGAACGTGAATTGTTGTGTATAATGTCCATTCGAAGTCTTTATGTTGCAAATTTTTAATGGATCCAGTACTAAAGATAATGCACATGCTAAACTTTCTAGATACGTTTAGTGTGGGCGTTACAAATTAAGCTTTAGAGTTGAAGGCAGGAGACACAAAAAGTAGGAAGTGGGATTATAAAAGCTTAATATATTTGATTTTTTATTACAAGAGGGCCGAAGCCAAAAAAGTTAGTATTTTCTTTGATATTGTGGGTGTGGAGTGGAGATTTGACATGGGCGTCTTCGTTACTACTTCCTCCGTACCTAATTATAAGCACACATTGAGAGAGTATAATTTTGGTTTATAAATATCTATTTAATGTGACTAACTTCATAAATGCCTGCACATGTATTTATTTACTCCAAAGTTATAGTATTGAAATTTTTTGTTTCCTTTAGGTTATATTTGAATTGATGAAAAGATACATAGTGGAATGAAATACGCTTGAGTTCTATTATTTGGATACTCATTAAAAGGATGAAATGAAATGGAGCTCAAATGCATGTATTCCATCCTATACCACTCTTTCTCTTCTTTAAATTTTCATTCCTCCCGATTTTAAGGGTAATCGATTGAATCGACCTTTATAATAAAAAGTACCTTTTTAACCTTTATTCTATTTTATCATATGTATAATAATTTTTCCTCTTTCTCTCTTCAAATACACCTTTCTTCTATGTGTTTCTATTTTGATGCTCTATGGGTTAGTGTTTCTATTTGCAATCTTCATTTTTTTAACCACCAAGATGAATTTATTCCGTAAGGTTAAGTACAAGATGTACTAACAACAAAACCAAGAGGTACATTGTCTCACTTAGTATAAAAAAAACCACAAAATGAAAGAGTTACAATAGAGCAACCACTGCAAAAGGCAAAATGAACAAAAAGAGGATTGCAATATTTCGTCCAAGCAAAAAGCTTTTATAATTGGATTTAAGAGTCCAGGAACCCACTGATATAACGCCCCACATACCAATGTTTTTCCATATAGGTTTCATCTTTTCTTTCAATCCAACCACAATTAAGGGATTGAAACCCTTTGGCCAAACAATTTTGAGCGTGTAAAATTTTCTTACAAGCTTCCAACCCCCGACAAAGATTCTTCCTTTGGAATAAAGATTCTATCACCCTTCATTGTGGGTTTAGGTAACTGATTGGATGTTATATCACATACATTGATTATGGCATCCGCGAATGATTTATAAGCTTTGAGTATGGGTTTTGGTTTGCTTTTTGGCGCGGTTGTTTATGGATTTGAGTTCTCCAAAAACTTCCAAGGGATAAATAAGAGTTTGTTGGTCACATTTGAAAGGATTATTGGGTCGAATAAGGTTTGGGAAAATGGTTTGGTCAAAAACTAAGTGTCTTGGGCCAATGATGCTTTTGCGTCGTTTTAGTTAGAAGTCGGTTGTGGATCAATGTTGGTTTGAGTTGGAGATCAATGATGGTTTGAATCAATGATGTGATTGAGTCGATTGTTGAAGGGTTATGGTTTGGGTTGGTGGTTTGTAAGGGTACAAGGGGTGGTCTGGGTCGGTGTTGGTTCAATTATGGTTTGGGTAAGGATGAACTGGCAACTTGCAAAGGTCAGAAGTGCGGTGATGGGTGCTTCAGCTCATCGAAGATGGTGCTATACAATGTGATAGTTGCGCGGAGCACATCTTTGAATTCTTTTTCTACTGCTTCATTTTAGTAGTAAACAAACATAAATAACTTCAATTTTTTTAAAATAAAATCTATTTTTAAAATCTAAAACAAATGCGTTCTATGCAAGATACAAAACTTTGACCATTTTAATAAAAAAATATTTTTTTTTTGTTCAAAAGAAAACATAATTTAATTATTTATAACAATGGATTTTAAAGGCTTAATATATCATTTGGTCCCTTAACTTATTTTTGGTTTTCAATTTGGTCCCCTAACTAAAAAACGTCTTAAACGTCCCTTATGTATTCTGATGTTACCTATTTTGGTCCTCTCTGTTAGTTTTTAACCATAAATATATAAGGTAGACCAACATAATATGTGATCCACTCTTATATTTTGACCATTTGATCTTTTTTTAGAAAAAGATAACAGTTGGATCATGAAGGTATATTTTAAGTTTTAACTAATAGTAAACCACCACTCCCCTCATTCTTCTTTTTAAATTTTAAATACCCTATCTATGACTCCATTCCTTTTTAATCATCAAGATTCCACTACATGATAATAGAGAACTTGGACCTCTTTTCTTTCTTTCATTTGCTTGCACCAATCAACCTATTTGCCCCCTCTTTTTTTTTGGGAAATAAAAATCAATTACCAATAAGTTAACGAATCTTCTATGGTTATGTGCGACCCAAAATATGCTTCTTGTAATCTGATTCGGATCTTTCAAAATATTCACTTTAATTTACTAAACTCAAAGTATCTACTCGATTCAAATTAATCATATTAACTGTCTCTTTAAGACTGAGCCTCTTGAGTTTCTCTTTAAGTTGCAAAGACACGAGGGGTGTATTAGTAAAATGGGCTTAAAACAAAGCCCAACAAAGGAGAGAGAAAGAAAAGGCAAGAGATATAAATAGAGAACTTTGAGGTACACACACAACAGTGTAACAACGTAAAAGAAAAAACAAACAAAGGATTTGTTGTTGAAGAAACAACACGGACATCACATAACAACAACATAAGAGACCATAAAAAAATGGATTTCACGGGGAAGGACCTTTTCGGCAAAGATTCCGACAACGATAAAGATGGGACCCACTCTTTTTCTTCGTCTTCATCTTCCTCCGCCGCTTCATCTTCCTCTTCCGCAGCTTCTTCCTCCAAAGGTTCCGCAGATTCCTCTTCCAATTAAAATGAAAAGCTATTAAGATTAGCTTTACCAAAAAAAATAAAATCAAAACACAATGAGATGACACATAAACTAGTTTAAAAGGCTTGGATGATGTCTTAGATCTAGTAGTGTAACTTCCTATTTATGCTGATATTTTTGCTTTCTAAATCTTCTTTTGTGTTGATATGTGGGTGGCAAGTTGGAACCCCAAAGCTTCAATGTTGTTATGATCCTTTATATCAAGTTGAAAATCAATTTGTTCTTCATTGGACATTCTTCTAGCTAATTCAACTTCTTGTTGCTTCATTAATTCTTCATCAGCTTCTAAAAGATTAACCCTTGATTCTTTAATAAAATGTATGTCATTCTGAATTCACTATGATGTAATATGTTTTTGGCACAAGTCTTGTCCTTCCACTTATGTGTAAAATTGGGTTGCCTCAACATATTCAATAGCATGTGAACTAATGTTGATGTCCTCATCAACATTTTGAAGTGTGTTCTCAACATTGTATGTATTCATTTGTGCTATATTATGAGTTGGAAACCTGGTTACAACATGAATGATCTTGTTTTGTTCTACATCCTTCTTAAACTGATTTTCTGGAAGCATATTATCCTCCCCATTATTCACAATGACGTCAATTTGAATAGGTTCCTTCGGGTGGCGTTTACGATAGGAGATGTAAATGGGTCTCCTACGGTAAGAGACTGTATAAAAGACTTTTTTTTTGTTAGAGGTAAATTATATTTAAGTTATTCATTTAATAAAGAGTAATGTTGGGATTTTCTCTTAAATAAAAAATTATTTTTTCACCTAGATCTGTCTGGGCTACAACTTGGATCCTCTCTTCCTTGAACACTTACAACTTAGAAGAACTAATAATCTCGGCGCCATGTCTTCAATGAATTGATATGATAATCTCTATTATTTGCTTCGTTTTCTCTTCCTAGATCTGTTTGTGGATTGTTTGATTTTTATTTCAAGAATTTTAGTCTCTGGAAGAAAAACAAAGAGGCCAGGATTAAATACAAATGCTAACACTTAACTCTAGGCCACTCAACTTCCGGTGTCATCAACTGCAAATTCGATGTCGGCAAAAAATTCGATGTGGGGAACAGATTCAACGTTATGGGAGTTAACGATTTTGGCACCCATGTTGAAAGGGGAACGACCACTTGTGAGCCTTAAATTCCATTATACACTTACATAATTTGCTAAAACCATCAAACACCATTTCACAGTATCCCTCTCTCACTCTAGATCAGCCTGGAGAACAAATAAGGCACCTCAGCTTGTATGAGCTTGCTTCCAATTTTACCAACAATGCCAAAAACACCCTTTTTAAATGAATATAGATGTTTAAATAATACAATCCTAGTGGGTCATACAACCCGTAAATCTCAGCCATTCAAAAAAATTCAACCACATCTAATGGCTGACATCCATTTTACAAACACACAAAAAAAAAAGTTTAAGTCTCCTACAGTAGGAGACCTAAAGAGGTCTCCCACCGTAGCCTTAGCCGTTCCTTTGATGTACAAGCATTTAAATCAATAACGACAAGCTTTTTAGATGATTTCATTCTATTTCCTTTTGTTTTAACAAATTCTTTTAAAGGCTCTTTGCCTTCCTTCCTTCCAGTCTTTCCATTACGATCAAAATTCACACCTTCATTAGGTTTCACATTTCTACATTTATCAACATTATGACCAATGTTCTTGTAGAAAGAGCAAAAATATGGTGTAGCTTCATATTCTAAATCCACACAAAAGGCAAAACATTTCCTCTCTACAAGGATTTTACACTTAAGATCATTAGTGAAATCAATGTTAACTAGTACCCTAACAAAATTACCAAATTTACGTTCATGATATGCTTACTAGTAACATCATCAACATAGACGGGACTTACACACTACTCATAATAGCAAATGATTTTTTTTACGCCAATATTCTTGTGCTAAACCATAAATATGTATCAAAACTTGTGCTGATGTATTCTTCAGAAGGTTGAGATTAAAATATTTCGTCCAAGCAAAGAGCTTTAATAATTGGATTTAAGAGTCCATGAATCCATTGATGTAACACCCCACATACCAATGTTTTTCCATATAGGTTTCATCTTTTCTTTCAATCCAACCACAATCAAGGGATTGAAACCCTTTGGCCAAACAATTCGAGCGTGTAAATTGTTCTTACAAGCTTCCAACCCTAACAAAGATTCATCCTCTGGAACTACGATAAAGATTATATCACCTTTCATTGTGGGTTTAGGCAACTGATTGGATGATACATCACATACATTGATTAAGGCATTGACAAATGATTTATGAGCTTTGAGTATGGGTTTTGGTTTTCTTTTTGGCGCGGTTGTTTATGGATTTGAGTTCTCCAAAAACTACCAAGGGATAAATAAGCCTTTGTTGGTCATATTTGAAAGGATTAATGGGTCGAATAAGGTTTGGGAAAACGGTTTAGTCAAAAATTAAGTGTGTTGGGCCGATGATGCTTTTGTGTCGTTTTAGTTAGAGGGTCGGTTGTGGATCAATGCTGGTTTGAGTTGGAGGTCAGTGATGGTTTGAGCTGAAGGTTTGAATTGATGATGCGGGTGAGTCGATTGTTGATTGGTTATGGTTTGCGTTGGTGGTTTGTAAGGGTTCAGGGGGTGGTTTGGGTCAATGGTGGTTCAATTATGGTTTGGGTAAGGCATGAATTGGTGGCTTGCAAAGGTCAGAAGTGCGATGATGGGTGTTTCAGCTCATCGAAGATGGCGATATACAATGTGATAGTTGCGCGGAGGACATCTTTGATTTTTTTTCTACTGCTTCATTTTAGTAGTAAACAAACATAAATAACTTCAATTTTTTAAACACAATCTATTTTTTAAATCTAAAATAAACATGTCCTATGCAAGATACAAAATTTTGACCATTTTAATAAAAAACAATATTTTTTTTCAAAAGAAAACATAGTTTAATTATTAATAACAATGGATTTTAAATAAGGTAAAAATGGAATAAAAAAGTTGTAATTCATTTCATTCAATTCACTAACCAAACAACAAAAAGGGAAATTTGTTTTGCTCTATTAGAAAATACCCAAACAATAGAATGAGATTTATGTTCCATTTCATTCAGTCCTACTCCAAATTATTTTCTATTCGGCTCCATTTCGTCATGCTACATCAATCCAAACAGAGCCTTAGAAAACGAAGAAAATCCCAGTGGCTAATTTGTGGGTATGGTGTATGAAATAAGGGAAAATGTTCTCTTTCGTGGATTCTCTCTGATTTTTTCAGCAATTTTAATATCTGTCTTTAATAGCTCCCCTCTCTCTTCTTTTTAAATTTTAAATACCATCTCTCTATGACTCCATTCCTTTTTAATCGTCAAGATTCCACTACATGATAATTTCACTGGAGGGAATCCAAACCCATGAAATAGAAAAATTAGCCCTCTTTTCTTTCTTTCATTTGCTTGCACCAATCAACCTATTCGCCCCCTCTTTTTTTTTTTTTTTTAAATAAAAATCAATTAACAATTAGTTAATGCATCTTCTATGATTATGTGCAACCCAAAATATGCTTCATGTAACCTTATTCAGGTTTTTCAAAATATTCATCTTAACTATCTCTTTAGAGTTTTACTTTTCCCGCCCTATGTCTTTCCTCGCGCGCCCTATTTTTTTCCACTTTTACCCCTGGTTCGGAATTCGTATTTCGAAATGAATTGTTAATGTTTTCAGATTTATCCGGATTTTAAATTCTGGAATGGTCTTTTTCCAGAACTTTTACAATTTTAAGCTTTGAAA
>Ga0315915_1006982_pt1 | contig 13630 bp, 7 predicted proteins | sample MpolbnodulesMG_FD_207738 | JGI IMG/M metagenome (GOLD analysis project Ga0315915, IMG submission 207738) | Medicago polymorpha root nodule microbial communities from Los Angeles, California, United States - branched nodules | ecosystem: Host-associated > Plants > Roots > Nodule | place: USA... | reverse complement strand
CTATATATATTATCTACTGTAATAATAATAATAATTAATAATCTGTGGTTAAGATTTGAGTGAGGATCAAGGCCGTTCAAAAAATAAAATAGAACTGAGTATCAAATTTGTGATAAATTATTGATTTATAAAGATCAAGACACCTAATTCTAACTATTTCTATGAAGTCCATTAAAAAAATGTAACGCGGTGGCATTTTTAAAATTATGTTGAAATCGTGTAACCCAAAAGCGGATTATTTATATATCTTTGAATTAGAAACTTGAACTATTTTTATTCTTAGGTTTTCATTTTGCTGATGTGACATGCTTTAGAGATGAAACATCTCTATTTTTTTTTTTAAAAGCTTATCATCTCTAATTAAATATGAACCTCTATATTTTACCATCACAATAATGTCATGCTTTAATAATGCTTCATTGAATATCCCTTCATAGCCCAATCCAATAAATTATGCAACTCTTTGAGAAATTTTGGCATAACCAATTAAAACCACAAACCCCACTATATCATTGGTTTGTTACGGTTTCAGAAGTGGAACTTTAACAATCATTTGTAAAAAAAACTTTAATAATCATAAATCCACAATAGATAGATATGTTACTAATTCTTCCAATTCCATTTCATCTTTTGGTTCATTTTTGTTTCTACTACATTTTCTATTCTATCAATTAATTCTTAGCCACCACTAACCTTTTATTTTCCCTCAATTAGTAACAACTCATGTTACTTATTATCCTCCTCCCATTTTTCTTTCATTTCATTTTTTTTTGGTAGTTTTCATTTTCATTTCTTCTAATATTTCTTCTTTTATTAGTTTCATTGCAGGTTTTAGAAACAGGTGAATTTTGTTGAAATGTCACTTCTTATATGAAAAGCTAGTCTCTTTACATTTTCTTTCATTTCATTTTTACATTTTCTTTCATTTCATTTTTTTTTGGTAGTTTTCATTTTCATTCCTTCTAATGTTTCTTCTTTTATTAGTTTCATTGCAGGTTTTAGAAATAGGTGAATTTTATTGAAATATCACTTCTTATATGAAAAGTTACTCATCTTTACATAAATGACACTTTAAGACACAAATTATTAAAGAAAATTATTGGATTCAGGTAACAGAATATCATGATTTGGTTTAGGAGGAGATAATCTTTAGGAGCCTAGAAAACTCATTTTCTTCCTAACTTTAAGCAAATAAACAAGTAATGAACAATATCTAGTTTGGAAAAATCAAAAAAAAAATTAAAATCAACAACAACAATGATCAAATGGACAAGTAATCACCAACAAAAATTCCCAATTTTGATGAATATAATAAAATCCCCAAATCTAAAAAACCCTAAAATTACAAAATTCCTAAATCAGAAAACCATGGATTCATTACTTGTGTATGTGTTGTTGTTTTGTTGAGGCATGAGAGTTGGTTGATGAAGGCCGGAGGAGGGTGGTAGAAGGAGGAGGACGGCGTGCAGCGGAGAGATTCCGTCGGCACAATTAGATTTGTGTGCATGAGGGAGAACATGAGCAGGTACGACGGATGAGAGAGAAAGGGAGAAGGGAAGGATGAATGATGTAGTAGAGGACATGAGAGAGTTTATAGAGAAGTGAGAACGATAGAGAGAAGGAAACAACAAGTGAAATGAACGTGCGGTGCTAGACTCTGTTGGGTCAGGGTGCAAAAAAATTATTCCAGGAGGTTCATTTTGCAAAATCATATGAATTTACGTGTATTTTTTTTTAAGTCCGGGGGGTTCACTTGAATCCCCCAGTTACATGTAGCTCCGCCCCTGGATGTAGTGGCGGTGGGATCATTCAAAAACATACCTCTGATATCCAAAACGATGCAACATGCATATAGAGTCGAGTAAGAACAATGCATACATGTGAGTTTAGTGGAAGATGTGTACTTGACTATGTGAATCTATGTGGAAGATGTGTGATTTGACGATGGCGATGAGGTGTGAATGTTATGTATTCAACTTGGTGATCATTTGATGATGTGAATGCTTGCTTATATTCTTGTGATGATGTTTTGAAGATTGTTATGGCCAATTAATAATTGAGTGAGAATAAATGTGAATATTGTATGCTTAAGATGAATATGTTTATATGATGTTGTTATTCCTAAATCTCTACATGCGTTCGTATTTCCTCTAAGTTGATTATATATCTCACTCTACGTGTTGCGGGTTGGACACCTACACCCTTTTGATGTAGATTTGCAGGTTGAGGACGCATAGTCGCCGTGAGTCTTTCGAGGATGGCTTTGGAGCATACTCGCCTTTTACTGCTTACTTTTGGATTCTTGTCTAGTTATGCTCTGATTAGGACAATTTGGGAGTTTTTATGTTATTATTGGGTTGTTGGTGGAACCTTTGTGTTCATTTTGATGATTTATCTTGAGATATGATATTTGACTCTATGTTGTTGAGATTTTACTTCTGTTGCGACATATTATTTACATGATGAACTATGTTTAGATTGAATTAACAAAGAGTAACATCTTGAAGTATTGGATACATGTTGCATTTTATATTTAAATATCACATTTGAATTTTGAATAAATTTGAACGTTACAAGTGTTAATGTAACTTTCCCCTTTGAGTGTAATTGTTGTGTTAATAAAAACAACAATCTCAGTGAAAATGATAAACTTAATACTTTATTACTTGACAAACTTGTCATCGATATATGCCTTTACTATTGAGAATAATCCCTCCACAACCAATATTTGGTTCCATTATTTTCCATTGCACCAACACAATTTAGCTTTACCCAGTCATCATGAGGAGGGGACAAAACAATTTCGCTCGTACTATAATTACAATTTGTTGCAAGCTGAACTACAATGTGCATACGATAAATCTGATAAAAGTCTTAAGTCTTGTAAGTGATCCCTTGACAAATATCATCATCATTGTATTGGAAATTCTCAAAGATGTATTTGTTTTTTACTCTCCAAACATTACAAGAATAACACAATTTTGTGGCGGGCATAAAGCCAGCCTAAATTTGCAACGGAAATATGGTATTTGTTGCGGCCAAACCCCCACACAAATGAAAAGGCTGAATTTTTTTTTATTAAAATAGTATTTGCGGCGGGATTTTGTGCATTTCTTGCAGATTGTTTCTTATGAAAACATTTGCGGCGGAAAAAAACCACGCAAATGTAAGACAGGAAAATAAAATTTAAATTCAAATATTGTGGCGGAAAAAGCCGCCGCAAATGTAATGGGAAAAAGTTTTCAAAATTAACTTTTGCGTCAGATAAAGACCGACGTAAGTATACAATGTCCACAATTCATTTCTATATAAATGGATCTCATTCAACTTTATTTTTACAATCTTTACTCTCTTTACAATCATTCTCTGATATTTCTTTCTACTAATTTTTAATCAAATTTTTTCTATATATTTTTTTGTTAAGTTTTAACTCTCTATGCCTCCACTCAAAAAATAAAATAAAAAACTCTTTATATTTGATTTTGTATTATTATTATTTTATTTTAATATTTGTTTATTTTGAAATTGTTTTTAGTAAAAAATAATTGTTTTTATTTATATTTTTACTTAAATTTTTGCTTTAGTATATAAAATTTTATTTATTAGAAAAATCATTTATTTTTCTAACTATTAAAAAACTGTGACATTTACGACAGATTAAAGCTGACTCAAAAGCAATTATTTTAAAAACTGAGAACATTTGCGACGACTTTTAGCCCAAATAAATGTCAACAATTTTTTCATCATGTGCCTTTACGGCACATAAAGTTTTTCACAAACATTTGCGTCCTTGTTTTTTTGCGTGGAATACTAGTCCGCGTCAAATATGCCTTTGTGATTGCTTTTTATGACTTTGCGTGGACTTTTAGCTGCCGCAAATACGTGAAATTTTCGTAGTAAAAGTCACAATAAAGTTAATACCACTTTGTTGTTGATTTGTCTACTTTGAGTTCGTTCGATCCAAGTAATCAACTCATCATCAGAAAACTTGTTATCGTGATAGTAAAAATCTTCCCAGATCTGTTTATGGTTCAATGTCACATGAGGAACATTTTGGATTAGAATCAATATGTTTTTTATGCCTTTCAAAATTATTAAAATGGCTCCTTTAACAACCTTTTACAAGAAACACTAAATTCTTTCTAGTATTTTCATCCTCCAAATGATGTTAAATATTTTGTTATGCAAACTGTTTTGAGGCTTTAGGAGATATTAATTGATATCCAGTTGCATTAATGAATTCCATATCACCTGTAAGCTTCAATTTCACAACGTCTTCAATGTAGTTAGGTTTTGGTACAACAAGTGTTACAATATTGTTGCATATATGATATGGATGAACTGATCTTAACTTCATTTTGTCCAGGCCACCATTCTCATGAACAAAATTACGTACTTAATTATTTTCTACCTCCATAAAAACATGTGTGTTTACCTAAGTTTCAAGTTTATCAACATGAGTAACCCAATTATCTTTCCAAAACTGGTTCTTTTAGCCATTTCCAACATGACATTGTAGTTTCTAGGGTTTATAGGTTTTTACCCCCTGTAATATAGGTCATTTTCGGTTTTTCCCCCTGTAAACTTTTTTTTATTTATCCCCTGTAATTTTTTTTTGTTTTGATTTACCCCTTTATAGGCCAAACAAAAACCAATTTTATTTTTTTTTTCAAGAAATTTTCGTTTTTGTTTGGCCTATTAGAGGGGTAAATCAAAACAATTTTTTTTTACAGAGGTAAATAAAAAAAAAATTTTTACAAGGGGAAAAACCGAAAATGACCTATATTACAGAGGATAAAGACCTATTAACCCTAGTTTCTAATATACAAGGTTTCAATTTTTGAAAATATCACGCCAGAAATTTGAACATCCAAATGTTAGATTTGATGAATGATTGAAGATCCACACTTGTACATTTCTCAAATTATTCTCACTGACATATCATTATGTCTATTACAAATTTGCCAACCGTCCTTCATCATGGAAACTCTATTCATGGAACGCGACGAATGTAGACCCTAATAACTCGATTTTTTAGTTGTGCTGATTTTCCCCAAGAACAAGGTAACTTTTATGACAAATATGCATAAGCACCATAACGGATTTCATGACATAACTCGAAAGAGCATGAATGTCTAATTTGGCAAGAGTAAGTCTAACTGCAAAATAATAGAGTTTTGGCTTTCCAACTACTCAACCTTTGGTCTACCTTGTCTATGAGAAATTTTAAAGACTGCTTGTTGATTCTTTATTGCAAAAGTGAGACACCAAGATATTTTCCAAGTCCTCTATGATTTGGAATCCGACCTAATTACAAATTATGTATTTGCCAAGGGACATTCCTAGAAATCCATCTTCGAACATTATGTATATGTTGATTTTGACGGTAAAAGTGTCTTAAACCATACCAAATGAATAAATGTTGGTCAGTTTTATTTACGATCAAAGGAGTTACATGTCAAGTCGTATTTTATCTGTAGAAGCGAGCTGCAACATTAAACTTGTCGTGACAGAGTCTAATTCTATATTTAAATACGAGAATGTACAAACATTTTGTTTATTTCTCTTTCAAAATCCTAATCGTCTCTTCTGTCTTTTATCTTCTTTCCTTGTTTTGTATGTTACGGTCTTGTTATCGTCTATATTCATTTTGTATGTTAAAACTTAGGAAAATTCTACATGTCCCGAGAAATAATTTCTCGAGAACATCACGACCATGTATTTTTCCACCTTATTTCTTGCCAGCTACCCATGTATTGTATTAAAGGCCTCAATCTTTTCTTTCCCACTAAATAGCACCGCTCTAAAACATAATTATCGTTTCTATTCCCTTTGTATATTAAGATCTCATTTTGGTCTCTTCCCTCGTTTATCCTAACTTGGTATGTGCAAATTTATTGGCACATTTGTTTATATGTTTAGATCTTTTCATTTTTCAACTATTTAACAACTTCTTTTTGATGTTGTGTTTGATGTTTATATGGACGTCAAGTATGGAAAAGGGAAAATGGATCAATTCAGCAGATTTCAAGTTGCAACTCAATCAAAGAATAAGGGTTTAAAATGAAGCTATAGAGCTACCATCATATGATATAATACATTCATCTTGATTGGATTGTAGAAGTTGAAAATTGTTTCGCATTTTACATTCCAATGTGCATGATTTTTTATCAAATTATTTATCAAGTTGTTTATTATAGGCTTTAATGCACCTTTAGCGGCCAAACATAAAAATTGCGATTTGATCCTCTATCTTTTAAAAACTACACATTTTGCCCCTTATTTTAAAAAAAATAGTAATTTTGGCCCCTGTTTTTAGACATGTGGTGTCTTCTCAACATGTTGTTGACAATTGTTAATGCTTGTTGTTGTCGAGGTTTCGTAGCAATGGGTTGCTAGTTAGTGTTTCTTCCTTCGTGTTGGCGGTTGGGTTCATCCGTCGGATCTCAAGGGTTCAAGTTCGTCTCTTATTTTGATGATCGTAAACTTTCACATTCCTTTTTTCTTTTTCTTTTTTCAATTGTGAACATGGTGTACATTTGTGTTGCTTGTTGGCTTTGTAATACCCTTTTGGTTGTCTTTAACACTTTTAGGGTTGTTTGTTTTTTGTTCACTTGGTCGTCTATATCCCCCTAGTTTCATTGTAATTTTCTTTTTATTTTAATCTACGTAGAGTTTGTAGATAATTCACCGTCTACTCTCATTTTGCTTAAAAAATAAAAGTTAGGAGATTGTGGAATGTGGAAATCATAGTAATATTTCTAATTTCATTTTTAATATACTTATCTTTTTATCTTTCTATTAATTTCTCTCTACCCGTCCTTTGATTTATCAAAACTTGCGGAAAGAAGTTTTACTACTTCTCTCTTTTATATTTTTATCACCCAAACGATAAAAATATTTACGCAAAATTCCCTTATATTTCCCTTCACTCTGTTCACTATTTATTATCTCTTCCCTATTTATTTCTCTGAAACCCAAATACACTAATGTGTATGTACTGGATTTATTCATATATGGACCAGAGCAAGGGAAGTTTGTTTGCAAGGAGGGAGACAAGAAACACTTTTACCTGAATTTCTTATTAATGTATAGGGTTTAGGGTTTATGAAAATGCTGAAAGTTGAAGAATTAAACTAAAGCAGCGCATAACTCTTGTAGAAAGTACAACGTACAATAATATAGGTATTTAATTATCTAAAAACATACATAATGAATGCATCTCTCCCTATCTATACGACTTCATAGCTGAGGAGGCTTACAACAAATCAGCACCTATTAATTATTATGCTATACTTTTGTCAAAAAACTAAAATAAATATTATACTACTCCTCTCTATAGTTATTAATTAAATATTAATTGTACATCATGTGAAATAACATAAAGTTGTCCATGAGAATATTACTCAGTTGATGAGAAAGACATTACATTACAGAATGTAAGGATAAAGTTCAAACAGTAAATTCTTTCACTATTCATTTTAAAACGTAAATTCTAACTCGTATATATATATTATGTGATAAAAAATAAACAGAAGGTTAATTGGGTCTTTGATAGCAACTAGCAGGAGGCTGGCGCAGAGCATACACAGCTCACTAAAAAACCTATATATCGTCTACAAAAGCATGTGACACATCACCACCAATTTTTTTTTCTTCATGTAACTAGTAGGAAAGATTTTCATTTTTTTTTTGTTATATAGGAGATTCGACCATAAATTCTATAGTAGAACATACTCTTAGCTCAATTATGAAAATGGCTTTTTTCACATCAAAAGTTTCTTAAACTCACATCGAAATGATGCAAATATCTTCGACGGTAGTTAACTACCGTTTAATAAACTGACAGTAGTTAACTACCGCTGGGTCAGAGCATCAATAGTGATTTTACGCGTTTCGTCGAAAAATCTAAATAAACCGATGCTTATTCGGAATGCTACGAAACTTTGCAGACCCACTATATGTATTTTTATAGAGTTGTCTATAAAGTTTCGTAATATTCCGACTAAGTCTCGATTGATTTTGATTTTTCGACCGAACCATGTAAAATCACAATTTTTTTGAATAAAGTAGAACTCCCGAACAAGGAAAGGGATTGAGCCACCACATATGGTAATAAATGCAAAATTATGATGATTTGCACCACTAGTAGGATTGAAGCTTAATTTTACTAGAAGTTGAAGAATAGAGTCTCCCTGTTGTTGAAAAATTCTAGCATTTCTGTCACCGCCAAAAAATCCAAACATCAGAGAGCCAAATCAAGTAAAAAAACATTACAAAAGTTTTTAGAATATACACCTAACAATCAGAATTGAAGTAAAAGAATGGGACATGGCCAATTTTGCAGATCAAAACCGAAGCAGCCTCATTCAACCAGGATTCCTATACATTAACACAACCAAGCATGCTTTTATGAAAATTAACTTTGAGGCCAGACGTCATTTCAAAAAGTCGGAGCAAGGCCTTTAGAGATTCTCAGTTTGTCCCACCGTGTAACCAGAGAATAATTCAACACGGACTAGAGCATGCATTCATGACAATAAGGCCTTCCGTCGCAGTTAAAAAGAGAAACGATGAAAGGGGGTCACTTTGGCAAAGACCTTGTTCAAATTAGAACTCGTATGTTGGACAATCATTCACTAACGCATGTGGTGATGTTGTAGGAACCCTCCATGATCCATTTACACTATAAAACAGGGAAATTTATTTTGGTCATAACAACGTTAAGGTAGCACGAGTTTATAGAATAAAAAATCTACTTTAGAAAGTAACAACTTTTTTTTCAAACGACGAGCGTCGTCAACCAACTTGATATTCTAATTAATAAAACCAAGAGAAAGTGATTAATATAAGGTTGAGATTGCTCTTGTTCAATGAAGCCATGTCTTTTTTGACAAATTTAACACTCAAGTAAAATACTAGAGGAAATGTTAGACGTACATTAGCTATAACAAACTATAAAATTAATAGACCCCAAATGCAGACATCTTTTGTATTGCACGCGGTCATACAAAGGTTAAAGTAATGAAACACCAACTATGATAATGCTTTCAACATGTATGTATTTGATACATAAATCTTGGATTCACTGATTGTTTTAACTTTTCCATGCTCCAAAGCAAATTATTACAAGTTTTAAAGACATAAATCTAGTGGTCAGTTTAAAGACATAAATCTTTGACCTTTAAGAGACAATATTGTCTTTCTCCAGCAATACCTAAACGAAATAGGGGATTGTTATCAATTAGAAAGAAAAGAAAGAAAAAAAAAGCTTTTGTCATGTATGAATGAATCATTTATTGTTATATTCGAATTTTTGAATAACTTTTTTATTCTTAAAAAGTTTTTTGAAATCAACTTATAAAATATTTTAACAAAGGCCAGTTGTTTGTTGGAATATAGAATGATAAAATTTGAAAATAAAAATAGTTTAAATAAAAGATAAAGATGGAATTCAAAATTTCTATATATTAAATCGATAGTATCGGCTTTATATAGTGGTATAGATTTTAAAAAAAAAATAATTTGTTTTTTGATTGAACAAAGAAGGCAACAATTGTCCCTGCGAGCTTAGCTCAGTTGCCAGAGACATTGCATAATTTATACAGGGGCCAGGGTTCGAACCCCGGACACCCCATTTCTCCACATTTAATTGTGTGAGCTTTGGTCACCAGGCTACTAGACCAAAAAAAAAAAAAGGCAACAATTGTAAATGATATATAGTTTAAGTGAAGCGTAAAATTAGAAGGAAAAACGTTACACAAAAACATTTTTTTGTTTGAGGGAAACAAACTCAACGCTTTTCATTATCGTGTAAGAGTTAACATTAGATGGGGCCGCCTGAGCTAACTTGTGAGCGACCCCATTAGCTTATCTCCTATTAAACTCGACACAAGAGTTTTGAAATTTATTTTGAAACAACAACCTACAGGCATCTATTATACAACCAACTCACTATTATCTCCTACACATGTAGTAAACACATCCACAATATTCTTAGAGTTTAACATAATCTATATTATGAAATTGAAGGCTTCCAGAGTTGTATGCAAACCCACTGCTTCCCCTATATTAACATCACAAATATGGAACTAAAATCGCATTACGAGGATATGAAAATAATATTTGACCAGGTCAGAAGATACAATATGAGGTTAAACCTGGCGTAGTTTGAGAGTTTAAGGAGGAAAATTCCTAGGTTTCATGATCACTTAGAGGGGAATAGAGATTAACCTTGACAAGTGCAAGGCGATACTATATATACGAAGTACAACATCTATAAAATAAGTGTAGTGCCTAGCAGGCTGAATATAACATCCTTATCTCAGTTTCTATCCAAGTTAGTTGCTGGTTCTTTGCCATTATATCAAGTTCTCAAGAAGCTATAATGGTTTTAATGGCCGAGGAATGCTAACAACACTCACTTTTCAACACTCTTTATGGAACCTCTAATGGGATTAGGAATTTAACGAGTTAAAGAAGTTATTGTCATCACCTGTGGTCTTAACCAGGCCTACCTTTACACTAAGTTAACACTTTACTTGGTCGCCACAAAAGACACCATCAATTCAACACTAGTTGAAGAAGTTGAAAGACACTTCGCTAGTAAAGTGGTGTAGAGGCATGATATAAAAAACTTGAGAATATAGCTTTTCCTTAGCCATCTCGTCTCGGAGGCTTAAGCACTATTTTCATTCACACCCCACCCCATAGTCGTCAATACTAACTTTCTCATCAAAACAGTTTTCCAAAAACCTAAATTTCAGGAAGAATTGTGACATAGTCAATATAAATTCTGAGTTCCAAATCTCTTTCGAACCAAGAGAAGCCATCATATCCCAATTCCTGGTGGACTTTGTGCCCGATATGACATATCCATTAATCGCAGACTGGTGGAGACTATTTTTTTATGGATCATTCAATCTTAGTGGAGCATGAGCCATTTTGGAAGGACCGGGGGGCTTTATGTGCAAAGAGTGCTTATACATAGACATAGGTGGCATACACCCCTTAAATCCCCACACATATATGCAACATGTGGCAATGTGGGTCAAAAATAACTACATATCATTTGTTACACATTACCAAAATACCCTCTCACATAGAGTGTGTACAAGAGTGGTATGAAAAAAAGGGTGTCTATCTATATTTTTCCATGTGCAAAAGGCCTTGAGAATCAATATCAAAAGATGCAACAAAACGCACTTGGGCTGGCCTAATGGTATTGGCTTGGAACCTTGGAGTGTGCTCCTCCTTGAGGTCAGAGGTTCGATTGTCCCTAGTACCAATTTAGGTGGGATAATTTAACTTCTTCAAAAAATTTTTTATAGTGTTTTAAACTTTTCATAAACATAGAATCTTTGAATTCAAGTTGGATAATGGAACTCAAATATTATCTCTCAAAGAGATACTTCCCATCAACAAAGAGGAAGCTCAGAAAGTCAAGTGAGTTACAACACAATAAACCGTCATAGCTGATAAATTATACAAGAGGGGTTTCTCTCCCGACCTCTATTGTTGTGCCTAGAAGTAGGAAATAGAATATGTAATGAAGAAGATTAGCAAAGGCATTTGTTGAAATCATTAAGGAGCCATGCCCTTAGAATCGAAGGTCCTTAGATCTGCAAGGAAATCGTGCAAAAATGCGACAAATGCCAAATGTTTATCAATGAATCTCATCATTTGCCTAGAGACTCAGTGGCGGAGCCAGAAATTTTATAGAGCCTGAGCAAAAATTGCACATTCCTTGTGGATAATTTTATAAACTTCCCATATAATGTTACTTCCTTCCTGCGGATAATTGCACCTTTCCCGCAGATCCTAAAATCCTAAGGAAACAATTACCCACGAAGGTATTATATTTACCTGGGAACCTAAATCCTTGGCAAAATCCGTAGGAAGCGTGTTTCCTGTGGAACTTACACCAAAATCTGCAGGTAAATCCGCAGGTAAAACGAGAGGTTCTAGTAATGGCTGGCTTGCTATAAAGAAAGTAGAAGCTGAGCCTGGGCTAGTGCCCAGGCTAGCTGGGGGGTGGCTCCGCCCCTGCCTAGATTGCTACATACGGTAGTAACATCATGGCATTTTAAAACATAGGGACTAGCCCAGGCTCAAGCCAGTTCCCATTAGTAGTAGAACTGGCTTGGGGCAACATTTTTTGGCTAATAGGCAATAATCACACTATAAATACTATGTTTTTACATTGTAATTAACTCAAGAAATCAATCAAATAAGATTATTTTCGCAATTTTTCTCTCTTTACCTTACAACTTTTATTTATGCATTTGTTAGTGCACCTCAATTCCAAAAACAAGTGTACCTAACACCCTAATGAAGAAGCTAGGGAACCCGCAACTGAGTGACGTAGTTCCTCTCTCATCGTCAATCAATTAAAGGAAAATGGAATCATATTTGAGGAAACTCAGCCGACCTACGCTTAATTAAGCTTTCATCAACAACATATTAGCAAGGATTTCCATGGACCCGCCCAACTGACAAAAACTACTTCTTCCATCCAACTCCTCAAATTTTCTTCCTTTCTATCCCACTTCCCCTTGGGATATACTGACTTGATCATGAACTTGTACTTACCCACCTAACATCACTCAACTTCTTGCTCATCTCCTCTTCATACTTAACTTCCTTAAAGTAGACAAAATCAAAACTCTTTCTCCACCTATCCACATTTTTTGGAATGTAGACTTCTTCAATCTTCCCAAACCATGCAAAAACTTTTCATAGGTCTGTGTTCTTCACATTGTGTGAAAAAATAGTAAAAAAATAAGGAAGTTTTAACTTGATCTAGCACTACAAGAAATTTGCCATATAGCAACGGTTACTTTTAGCAACTGCAGAAAAAAGAGTTGCTATAGATAAAATTTAGCAACTGATGTTCCATACCCCGTTGCTATAGGTTAAGAATGAAAAAGCGCCAAACATTTTCACCAAATATTCCGTTGGCTCCAAAACAGCCCGCTTAGTTTTTCCCCATCTTTTAATTTTTTTTCCCTCTTTCCCACGTTTTCTTTCTTTCACATAACAAAACTAAAAGAAAAAACAAAAAATAACAAACCTAACTCCAAATACTCACGATTGTAACAAAATAAAAATTACTACTCACCATTGAACCTCCAAAACACAATCCAAATCAATTTCCTCTTCCTTATAAAACCCAAATCTCAAATCTGAGAACACCTCTCTCAATCGATCCAATCACAATCCTCATAGAAATCCTCTCTAAATCCATCCAATCACAACCCCTAAATCACTTTTCTCATAATCACTTTTGTCATAATCGCTTTTCTTATAATCTGCTTCAATTAGTTTTCTCAAAATCGATTATTGCTCAAAACCCCCAAATCAATTTCCTCTTCCTCTTCTGTCAGAGCTTGTGCAGAGAAAAAGGTTTCACCAAATCGATTTCTTCTTCTCATACTTGGTACTTCTTCTTCTTCCTCATACTTTATTTTTGTGTCATTATATTGTTTATTTTTATGTATTTTTATAGGGTATATTGTATTCTCATAATCACTTTTGTGTGTTATTTTTATTGTTTATTGTTTATGATCTCTAAAGATTTCTATTAGTTTTTTTTGTGGGTGATAATGTTGTACTTTTGGGTCCATTAAGT
>Ga0315915_1006981_pt1 | contig 13631 bp, 2 predicted proteins | sample MpolbnodulesMG_FD_207738 | JGI IMG/M metagenome (GOLD analysis project Ga0315915, IMG submission 207738) | Medicago polymorpha root nodule microbial communities from Los Angeles, California, United States - branched nodules | ecosystem: Host-associated > Plants > Roots > Nodule | place: USA... | reverse complement strand
CCAGAAGCTACTTCACCAGAGTTGACAAAGGACATTGTACGAAGTGTACGGCCACGAACTCTGCAACCACCATCTCTGCAATCTTTGTCTCTACAACAAGACAAAGATAACAGTAACATTGCTGCAGGCGTTGTTCCTTTTGTTTCAGAATGGATTTGAAATAAGTTCTTCATAGGACAACTATCAAATCAGGCAAAAGATCAAGGGTGAAGAATCAAAGCTTCAAAGCAAGACAGTTGATGTAACGGCTAAATTCTCAACGTCTCTCAACTCCTCTATAAATAGGGATGAAGACTTAGAGAACAAGAGCGAGACAACATACACACATACAAGGCCAATACTCTATGCAAAACGTCGAAAACAAACATCAACAACTTAGAGAATTCTTTCAATTGTTTTTATCTTAGAATTCCTAAGTGTCTAGAAAAACAGAGTCTGTTCTGTTCTGTATTATATTGTGAATACCTCTGATTGTATATCAAGTATTCAAAACCTTATTCAATTCTTTGTAATTGCTAAGTTAAGTCTCTTTCAGTTGTGATTGAGCAAAGGAAGTCTCTTGGAGTTGTCCTTGAGCATAGAAGTCTCTTTCTTGTGTGATTGAGCATAGAAGTCTCTAGGAGTTGTCCTTAAGCAAAGATAAGTCTCTTTCTTGTGTGATTGAGCAACTTGTAATTTGAGATTACATTTTAGTGGAACTCTCCTTAAAAGTGCAAGGAGGACATGACTACTTCCGGTTTGTGGAAGGAACCTGTGTAATTGCTTGTGTTCTTTCTTCTTCTGTTCTTTACATCGTCCGCTGCACATAGACTCTGAACTCACTCAGACTCTGAACCTGAGGACAGTTATCTAGAACGCAAAAGAAGAAGTTTCCAAAAACACAATTTAACCCCCCCTTCTTGTGATTTTTCTCACCTTCAAATCATTCCATCCGTTCCATAATACTTGACACAGTTGACCTCATTACGCATGCCAATGCATAATTTGGAGCTTAAATATCTTGAATAATATATTAGAAAAAATTATGGAAATTTGATATTTTGAAAATACTCATTGAGACAAATCTAACGACATCTTATATGATATTATTTATCTATGTATATTAGTAGAAAAATATGGTCAAAGTAAGTTAGTTCAAAATTACATATTTTCAAATGAGTCATCTATTGTGGGACGGAGAGGGTACTTTTTTTCAATATTAATTTTAATTAATATTATTTTCATCACTGTCAATTCAATATATTCTATTTTACATTTATGATAAAGAAAAATGCACCAATACATAACAAAGACACTCAAAACTATTTTTCTCTCTCTTTGAGTTATATATGTTTTCTTAATAGGGAAATGCTAAAGAGTGTCCTGAGGCATTGGTTAAGAGAACATAAATAGAAATAATTTATTGAAAAATGGTGAAAATTGTTGAATTCAATTTTCTAAAAGTCAAAAAGTTGTAATTTCCAATGCAAAACTATTACTTTTAATTTTCTTAACCATTGTCCTAAAGACATTAGTTAACAAGACCCTTCTTAATATGTGTGAAATGAACAAAATACTCATTTATAATGGGAGGAAGGGAGTATAGTACAATTCTTTTAGCCTCGTTCATGACATTTGAAAAATGCTCACAAATGTCCCAAGTTGGAACACTTGTTAAGAAAATTAACATAAGTATTTTTTTTGTTGAAATTAACATTGTTTTTTTTTAATACATTTGATCTATAAAAATATAATAAGTAATTGCTAAATTATTTTCAATAAATTAACATAGTCCATGAATTATCATCCTCTTTTCTATTCTTAAAGGAATTGAGAGACCAATTAGATGAATTAATAATAGTTTAGAGACTACTTGTTATATTTATGTAGTCCAATAACTAAATTGGAGATAAAGTTTTTTAAAGATTAAATTGATGATTTATTGTTATTTTTTATTTTCATGTGTATTTGTTTGGAAGGAACGTGTTATGCACACAATGTGTTTGAATAAAAGACTTAATTAAATGCACACGACATAACCTATCCAAAGAAGTTTATGAAAATAAACCAAAATCAGTTTATAAACATGTCTTAACCTTGATTCATAAACTCTTCAAAATAAACTCACAAGTTCTTATTCTACTAAATAAATTTAAATAATTCAATCCAAACGGGTGGATCTATAGTCAGCTTTTATGCTTTTTTGAGAATTGGGGTGAGAATTGTAATTGTACAGTTTGAAATGCGATTATTATTAAGAAAATTGCTTTTCACACTTCACACAATGCTAATAAACACCATAAAAGAACAAATTTAACCTTGAATTTCATCGATAGTTAACTACTATTAATTAAAATCCATCAACAGTTAACTATCGACGAGATTATATTGGTCATTTGTGGTATTTCCTAGCAACCTTTGATGTGAGAACATCAATTTTCTATTACTAATCGGCACATGTAGCCCAACTACCTGTGCTTCAAGAACGGCCCACACATTTCTAAGCCCCGTACCTTTTTGATTTCTTCTATGACCACCTTTGCTTTGCTTCTAGAGATAATGTCCAAACTAACTTGTACGAATGCTTTCAATGCTTTTGATGTATTGCTGCAGCTGTGAGTAAACTATCTGAGCTACTGCATCACAACATAATAATGTGAATTTGGATTCCTTCAAGTGATAATCTTAGCGAGATCTCAACTACTCTGTCCATTTCAAGTTCCAATTTATTAATTTCAATGTTTAATTTCAATTTTTAGATGATGTTGAAGGTGATTTTGAAATGAGAGAATGAAGATTCAGGCTGTATTAAACTAATATAGTGTTTGTGACTTTTTTTTTTTCTTCCTAAAAAAACGACATTCATCCATTGAAATTGGTAGACTACATTGATAGACTAAAACAAAAAGGAAGAAAGTTGATCAAGTAAAAAATGTAATGGACATTTATTTTCTTAAAAATAAGGATGTAAAGAACATGACCAATCAATGAAGTGTTAACCAAAATAGTTGATTTTGGTTTGCAATTAATCAACCTTGGAGAAATATGAGTTGACTATGGGACATCATCTCCTCACTCTAGTATTTTGGAAATTTGAGTTTGCACTAGATTACCCCAGGTTTTGAAATTTTATTCAATATGTATTGATTTGTTAAAAACACAAATCAACCTCTATTATTTACACTTGAATAGAATGCAAGCGGACAACAAGCTGCGCCGTTAGACCTTTTTCGATGAAAAAACCAATCCTCGTAAACACAACGTTCACGAACCTAAGAGACATGACATTGCTGCATACCTTTTGAATTCTATGTAGAAGATCAACAACCTCTGGTGCTAGGAAATCGAAAGTGTCAAACACAAAAGATATAAAAGTATGTTGATTGTCAGAACACGCTTTCTCATCTTTGGCCACTTTGCTTGACGCAGCTTTTAGGGCTGCCTGTCCTACAGTAAAAGGCCCGACACCTAATCCCAAAAGTGGTGAAACCCCAATCAAGTCTACACATGCATGTTTTCCTCCTACCCATCCGTACACCATAACATCCGCATGCCTGAGTGTTGATCTTCTATCTAGTGGGTCAGTCAGGAAGTTCACAGACGCCTCATTCTTCACTGATACTCCTGCTCGTCTGAATATATCAAAAAATATATCCCTAACAAAATCATGTCTGTACTTAAAACCGGGAAACTCCTTACAATGAACAACATGCTCCCCAAAAGTATCCATGCATGCCTTACGAGAAACAGGACACACTTCATCAATAAAAAATAGTGGAATCATAAGGCGATATCTAAGGATATTACACAAATGTTAGTTGTCACCCCTTAAACCAAACTCAAACCATCCCATTATGTATTAGAGTTTGATCGGTTTAGACATTAGGTTCAGTTGCAAACACCACTTACAATAATCATTCTTCTTCCCCCTTTCATCCACTCCAACCAAACCAAAGGCACCCAAAAATAGAATAAAAATCTTTTGTATCTGGCATATAATTGCATAATAATATATCAAATTAGTAATAAGACATATGGCTGATATACTCAAATAAGCTAAAGAGCTAGTAGTTCAATGAAAGTTATATTTTGAGATTTCACATAACATTCGGAGTATGTGTTACGAATTATGACAACTTATATAAAAGAGGGGGAGATAGACTAGATAATGATATATAAAAGAGGAGCCATGTCCACCATAAGTCCTTTTGCAAAACTAGACTCACTTCAATGGTTAAAGTGATTTTGTCCGATTTAAAAAGGATTGGATAACTTTTTCAAATTTTGTTGAACCGGTAGTTTAAATTGTCTGATCAAACAAGATTGATCCTATCGATTTGGCTATAAAAACACGCTATGAAGTATGAACCTTTGATAAAATAGTAAGTTTTCAAATTCATTAGTTTTGTGTTTTTAAGGGAGACAATTTAAATTTCAACTGAAATATTTATAAAATAACTATTAGTGTCACCGTTAAATAAAATAAATATTTTTAAAATAAAAATATCTATTGTTTATTTGCCATAATAATAATTACTTGTCAAAACAATTGCACCAATTTTTAAGAAAAGCTGTTCAAAAGTGAAAACAACTATATATTTTAAATAGTTTTTAGATTTCTTTTTTTCAAATTTTTATAACACACAAATAATCTTTTCAAAGGGTTTGAACATTTTACAAATGAAAAAGTGTATGTGTGTCTCAATTGATTCACACCTTTATGATAGTTGACAAAACCAAATCAGAAATTATTTAAAGAGATATTGATACTCAAAAGAGATCAATGTATAACAATATTTTTTATTTAATTATTCTAAACATCTTAGATCTCTCATGTAAATGAAGTCGTTGATCATTTCTCATTAGAAATGAAGATGATCTCAAATCTAACAAAATAATACAATCCATTCAAAATGAAATACAAGTGAAAAGGATTTACAAAGTCAAATGTATTCAGTTCAAATTTTAAACCAAATGCATTTGAATTTTTAGATTGTTGTTAATATTTCTTTCATTTGAGAGAAAGTACATAATATTATTACTATTTTTTGTTAAAGAAAATAATGATGTTTTAGATTTGTCTATTGACTTAATACTCACAAAGTGATCATAATTATCTATTAATTATTTCTTCTCTGATCAGAAAGAAGAATGGACAATCAAGATCAATTTGTTGAATATCAAATCACTTGACCAACACAAAATCTCATTATTTTTCTTAATCCAAATAATTCTATCATGTAATTGCTCTTGAATGAAATATTAAAAAGGAAACTAAAAAGTCAAATGTATTTGGTTTAAAACTTGAGTTAAATACATCAACTTTTATTTATCTCTTTCACTTATATTTTATTCCAAATGATTATATATTGTCAGGGTTGAGATCGTGTTCATTACTATCGAGAAAATAATAACGATTTCATAAATAAAAAAACAATATAAATTTTTAAATTGTCTGATCAAACAAGACTGATCCTGCTGATTTGGCTATAAAAACACTGCTATGAAGTATGAACCTTTGATAAAATAGTAAATTTTCAAATTCATTGGTTTTGTGTTTTTAAGGGACACAATTTAAATTTCAACTGAGATATTTATAAAATAACTATTGTTGTCACCTTTAAATAAAATAAATAATTTTAAAATAGAAATATCTATTGTTTTTTTGCCATAATAACAATCACTTATCAAAACAATTGTACCAATTTTTAAGAAAAGCTGTCCAAAAGTAAAAACAACTATATATTTTTAACAATTTTTAGATTTTTTCAAATTTTGATAACAAACAAATAATCTTTTCAAAGAGTTTGAACATTTTACAAATGAAAAAGTGTGTGTGTCTCAATTGATTCACACCTTTGTGATAGTTGACAAAACCAATTGAGAAATTATTTAAAGAGATATTGATACTCAAAAGAGATTAGTGTATAACAATATTTTTTATTTAATTATTATAAACATTGAGATCTCTCATGTAAATGAAGTCGTTGATCATTTCTCATTAGAAATGAAGACGATCTCAAATCACTACAAGAAATTTAGCATTTTGCGACCCCTAACTTGCGACCCTTGCTCCAAAACTGCCTTAAAAGTCATTTTGCGACATTTGCTGTGACTGTTTTGCCTAATTGCCGCAAGTTTTTAAGTGATTTTCCACATAGGCTGTACCAATTACTCAATCGCGCTTCTCACCCCAAATGTTTTCCTCACTCTCGCTTTCTTAATTTCATTATCCCGGTTCCAATTTCAAAACCCTAGAACATCTAATCTCAATCTCACTCTCGATCTGAAATCTAACCTCCTAATTCCATCTCTGAAAATTTTAATCCCACCCTTAATCTCAACTCTTAATATGAATCAAACGCTAAAACCCCCAATTTCAATCTCACCCTTAACATATGAATCTCACTCCTGTTTGGTTAGACTACTTGTTGTTGTTCTCCATGCAGTTCCAATTTGCTTCAATGCTGGTTAAATCTCTCACGTAGTGCTTCGATTTATGAGACAACCTTGCTTCAAAACTAATTTTAATCTCTCACGAAACACTCTTCTCCGTTAGCCACACCGTTGTGCCTCGACAGTGCGTTTGGAAGAAACGACCCAACCTAGTTTTGCATGTAGTTTCTGCAATTCTTCTCAAGGTTCGTGTGATTCTCAGTTTTGCATTCTTAGTTTCGTGTGATTCTCAGTTTTGATTCTCAGTTTTGTAGTTCATTCATTACTTCGTGGTATTTTTCAGCTTCGTGTAATTTCTTAATTTCAGATTTACGTTCTCAGTTTTGGGCCATTTGGTTTCATCGTCGCGATTCATGTTGTTGGTATCTCAGCTCTCCTACTTCACTTAATAAAGGTAAAATTTATTCATTTGAATCTTTGTTATTGGTAGAGAAAAAATCGAGAAATTACTTGAAGTAGAAAGAAGATTTTTGTTGAATTAAGGTAATAAGCTTATAATAAGATACTTAGTAGTTGTTTCCATTTTTGCTGCATCACATTGCTATAATAAGCTAATTAGTAATTTTTTCATCTTGATATAATAAGCTTCTTAATACGCTTATTATAGCTTAATTGAAAACAATCATAGAGAAGTATTCATTCACAAATAGAAGCAACCATAGAGAAGCATTCATTCATAAATAGAAGCTACTTAATAAGCTTATTTTGATACTGATGTAGTATTTTTCTATCAATCAAAAGTAAGTATTGTATATCGTCTTCACAGGGACTAGCGCGATATTCAAACCATTCAACAATCAATATTGTTCTAAGCGTATGGATTTAAAATATTTGTTTGTGTAAACGTATAAACTATTTGACATAAAATAAAATAGAGAAGATATATGACTATTTCGCTTGGGGTCAGAGACACTCAACCAAGCGTAACAACTGCAATCTCTCAATCTAATAATGGATTCTAGCTTTTTAAACTATATTATCACAATCACTCAACAATATCATTCGTGTCCAAATGATATCGTTATTTCTAAGGGATCGTTTAAATGTCGATTTCCCAAACTATTTAAACGATCACAAAGTCGATTGGATCGTTTAATCGATGATTTCCCAATCTATTAATCGATCCAAAAGCATTAAGTTCTAGATTAAAAGTGATTATCAAAGATTAGCATCTATGTCTAGAATGAAAACTTAGATAGATTGTTATTCTATTTCTAGATCCAAAAGTATTTGTCAATATCATTTCAAATCTCAATAAAACTGTAAATACAAGAATAACAACAATATTGAATAAATAAGTTAGAACCATATATTAAAAGATCAAGAGTTTACATAATGGCTTGTTTGAATACCTCAAAACCCATAAGGATAAATGTAGCTACATATGTCTATGCAAGCTTGGCAAAGGATGAAAGGAAGATGAAGATTCCATGCCTAGACTCACGATGTCTCAACAAATCTTGGGTAGAATCTACTCCTAACACCTTGCTTTTTGTTTCTCTATAGAAATGCCATCTCTCTAGGAAACCAAATCTCCACCAAAAGTGTGATGTGTGGTGCCCTTTTTCCCTTCTCCAAAACATGAATTCCTCCCCTCCCAAGTTACTGTGCGGCTACTTTCTCTAGTGGTGTCATCCCATTGTTTTCTTCTCTCGGGTCAACCAATATCAAATTGGGTCAAAGGCCCGTTTGTGTTTGTTTTCCTCATTATTATTCACACCAACTCATGAGACAAAGCCAAGTGACACATGAATATAATATATATGAGCACAATTAATTGTTCTTTCTTTGATTACTATGACTACTAACTATAATAATAATAATAAAATAAACTAATTGACTCAATTAATAAATAAAACCATAATTTATTTAAAATGACTCTAAATGAAATACTAAACTAATAAAATAGACTAAAAACTTAATTAAAAAGACTCTAAAAATGTGATATGACGGACTGTCATCAGATACTGCTCTATAGTTTCATTTCATCTAATTTTCCTTTTTACTATTGTTGTGGATTTGCTTTATTCATTATTCTCACTGTGTTGTTATGAATAGAATACTTGCAAATCGACAATCTGCTGCTTATTAAAAGGAGAGAAAGACCCGTTATATACACGAAGTAGAGCACTAAGTTCAGATCCTACAGACTGAAGCTACAACTCTTTCTTCCCAATTGGCACTATACCAGGATTGTTCTGTCTTTTATTTAAACCGTAGCACTTTTAGAAGCTCCATTTTGCAGAGTAACCCTGTTTTGTTTATTGGATTTCTTGGTGCAGTGTAGTGCAATACATTCAAATGCATTGATCTTCATTTTCCTTGAACCACATAGATATATCCTTGTTGCAATTATAACTAAATATAAAATATTACTTTTGGAAGCTTTATATTTTTATTTCTCTCAGAAATTCTTCATATATAAATTGTTCTAGATATTTATATAATCACTTGGATAAAATAAGGAATGTAATTTAACTTTTAATTTAGTTATGTTTACTTATCCTTGATTTAAATTTGATATTCAGGAGAATTAGTGATTTGCATGGATTAGAATATGCGCCTTTTCCACTAGTTGATAACATGCTATTGTTAAAAAATATGTGAGTTGAACTAGTTGATAACATTAAAACACTTGTAATTGCTTACATGTTCCATTTTGTTTGACTATGGCTAACCCTTAAAGTATCTTTTGTTAAGTTTATCATTCTATAAACTTTGGTATTTTTGTCATTCTAAAAACTTTGGTATTTTTGTGTTTTATAGTTAGAGATTTTGTTTCAGGAATATTTTTCTTAGTAGATTCTTAACTCATTCTCAATATGATATATCTTTCCGAGATCTCAGCTTCAACAACATAAGTGGTACAATCCCGAGTACCTTTGATGAAATGAATGGTACGAAATTCATGTATGAAATTCATCGTTGTTTCTTATCGCAATTTATCTTTTGGCGTATATTTTTAATCAGATATATGTTGGCTATTTTACACCAACAACTGTAGTTTCAACTTTCAGTGTTAAGTAGGATATCTGAATAATCCAACTGAGATTCATGACGATTAAACGCAAAGTAAAGTAGGAAGATATAATGTTTTCTTTTTCATTATGAAGACTTTACAATATCTAGAAAAGTCTTGAGCTAAGGAGCACAACCCTGATCTAGTAATTAAAGCTTTTACATGCTAATTGTTAACGGTACTGAATTGGTTGATTTAGTAGCTGGAAAAGTGAAAGCATATACAGATGCCACTATGTCTCATTCTTTTTTCACATTCATATTTTTCCATTATAGTGATTTATACATAGGTGATTTATCATAGTTTGTATGAACTGAACCGATATGTTTGATTTTTATCATGAACTGAACTGAACTTTTTTATGGCTTGGTTCACTTGGTTCTAGTGTTTCTAAACCAAACCATTTTTATCATGAAAAATATGATACCATAAGACAATGAGCACCACAAAAGAATTGAAAATAATAAAAAGATGAAGGCTCTCAAGCTTCCAAATCTTGCCCAACCCCTTGTCAAATCCTCTTTTGCCATTAAGATATGATGTTGCTTGCAGATTATGCAGACCAACCAGAGTTACTCAAAGGTTGGTGGTTTTCTATGATTTGGCATGTTGAGATTCAGTTTTCTGATTCAAATCAGGTTTGTTTTCTCCAACTCTTTATGCATAATTTATCTGTATATGGTATACTGATTCAAGTAGGAATGTTGTGTGTTGTGAGCTGTTTTTTTTGTATCTTGTTGATTTTTTGCTGTATCCTTCTACACCTACTCTCCTGGTTTTGCACCTATAGTTTCTTTATGACAAGTGACAGGATCGAAATGTCTTGTGTTTTTTGGGAGAGAATTTGGTTAATCCTATAACATTATTTGACGTTTATATTGCCTTATGCATTTCCATGTTTCATGCATGGATATGTTACCTACTTTGTTTATTGGAATGAATTTATTTATATGCAGGTAGTGTTCATCATGGTTTTTTCTTTATCGAAATATTAATGTTAAAGTTTCACCTTGTTTGTTACAAATGGTAGATCATACATTCACCGTTATGAATATGGCAATGAAACATACTATTGAAGAAAAATAGATTAATGGTACCATATAGATATTGAGATACATGAGTTATATAAGAAATCAATGTTATGGTTTAGATATCTAAGTAATAAACATAACAATTAAAATATCTAACAAGGAAATATCTAACAAGGTTATCTATTAACATGGAATTTAGATTTGCAGAAAACTATATGAAAACTATTGGGATAAAAGCATAAATAGGATATTTGTAGTTTCAACTTTCAGTGTTAAGTAGGATCTCTGAATAATCCAACTGAGATTCATGAGGATTAAACACAACGTAATGGAGCTCAAGTAGTCCAGACCAAGTATCGAATACTCAAACATGTTTATGCTCAAGTAGTCCAGACCAAGTATCCAATACACAAACATGTAGTTAAATTGAGGACTTTGAGTTTGAAATTAGCTACATCTGTTAAGCCCATGGAACTTCTTTCTAAAAAATGTAGAAGAAAGAAAATAAGCATAAAGTGAAATAATTTCATCCGTTAACCGTTTAATTTTGTATTTTTATTTTTGAAAGTTGATTTTTAGGTTTATCTCCTTAAATATTAAATGTTCATTATCTCTGTTCTTACATTTCCATCTTTGTTTTTGTGCATTGTATTCTCAACTATCTCTTTCTTACCCATTCTAGCAAATTAATATCAAGTGAGACACTAAACAAAACCCAAGATTCTATCCATTATAGTCTACAAATGCTAAGTTTTAATCATGACTATTTTCCTGCATAATTTTGCAGGTTGGTCTTTAAGTGGATAATTTTAGTAGCTATGTTTGGATGTTTTTTACTATGGTATATTTATGGATCTGTTGTACTATTCATTCTTTGTAAAAAAGTCCTCCCTGCTTATTTTATGAGTAGCTTTTGTTCTGTTTCATCTGCAGGTCTCTTTGAGTTTTTTTTGGATTTTGGCTGCCTTTCGTGTTGTTGGCTGCTTTTTGAGTTTTTTGGAGTTGAATTATATATGTTGGATTTGATTTTGTAGTTTAAACTATGTAATTTATCTATTGTTTTGATTGTTACTTTTGAAAGAATTATATGAATGGGATTTAGATATTTTTAGTTATAAATTTATGTATTTTAAGTATTTATTAATATATTTATTTAAATATGTCAACAAAAATTACCCCATTTTATTTTTTATTTTTTTTAAAAACAAAACATTTGTGACTGTTGTGAGGGGTTGCAAGCCCATTTAAATTAAATAAAGTGCATACTTTGCGACTGTTCGGAAATGTCGCAATACCATTTGCGACAGTTGGAGCGACTGTTATATGAAGGGTCGCAAATGACTGTTGCGACCCCAACATTAATGTCTGTTGGGGAACAGTCGCAAATGTACATTTGCGACTTTTCTAACAATCGCAATCAGCAATTTTAAAAGTCGCAAAACACGTTTTTTCTTGTAGTGAATCTAACAAAATTATACAATCCATTTAAAATGAAATACAAGTAAAAGGAATTACTAAGTCAAATGTATTTAGTTCAAATTTTAAACCAAAGACATTTGAATTTTTAGATTGTTGTTAATATTTCTTTCATTTGAGAGAAAGTACATAATATTATTACTATTATTTTTGTTAAAGAAAATAATGATGTTTTAGATTTGTCTATTGACTTAATACTCACAAAGAGATCATGATTATCTATTAATTATTTCTTCTTTGATCAGAAAGAAGAATGAACAATCAAGATCAATTTGTTGAATATCAAATCACTCGACCAACACAAAATCTCATTATTTTTTTTTAATCCAAATAATTCTATCATGTAATTGCTCTTGAATGAAATATTAAAAAGCAAACTAAAAAGTCAAATGTATTTGGTTTAAAACTTGAGTTAAATACATAAACTTTTATTTATCTCTTTCACTTATATTTTATTTCAAATGATTATATATTGTTAGGGTTGAGACCGTCTTCATTACTATCGAGAAAATAATAACGATTTCATAAATTTAAAAAACAATATAAATTTTTAAATTGTCTGATCAAACAAGACTGATCCTGCCGATTTGGCTATAAAAACACTGCTATGAAGTATGAACCTTTGATAACATAGTAAATTTTTAAATTCATTGGTTTTGTGTTTTTAAGGGACACAATTTAAATTTCAACTGAGATATTTATAAAATAACTATTGTTGTCACCGTTAAATAAAATAAAGGCTTAATTGCATGTTTGATCCCTTATGTTTATTTTAGTTTTCAATTTGGTCCCTTATGTTTTGAAAGTTTCAAGTTGGTCCCTTACGTTTTAAATGTTTCAAATTGGTCCTAAACGTTACTCATATTGGAATAAGTTAGTCCATTCTGCGACATGATATTGAGTTTAATAAAACAAAAAAATTAAAATAATGTTTTAAAACTGATTTTCTAAATAAGTTAAGTTTCATCACCCATATTGTCAACCCGAATCTTTAACCGTTATGTGACTGAAGGGACTAACTTATTCCAATAGGAGTAACGTTTTGGACCAACTTGAAACTTTTAAAACGTAAGGAACCAACTTGAAACTTTTAAAACATAAGGGACCAACTTAAAAACTAAAATAAACATAAGAGATCAAACATGCAATTAAGCCTAAAATAAATAATTTTAAAATAGAAATATATATTGTTTATTTGCCATAATAAGAATTACTTATCAAAATAATTGTACCAATTTTTAAGAAAAGCTGTCCAAAAGTAAAAACAACTATATATTTTAAATAGTTTTTAGATTTTTTCAAATTTTGATAACAAACAAATATTCTTTTCAAAGAGTATGAACATTTTACAAATGAGAAAGTGTGTGTCTCAATTGATTCACACCTTTGTGATAGTTGAAAAAATCAATTGAGAAATTATTTAAAGAGATATTGATACTCAAAGAGATTAGTGCATAACAATATTTTTTATTTAATTATTCTAAACATCTGAGATCTCTTATGTAAATGAAGTCGTTGATCATTTCTCATCAGAAATGAAGACGATCTCAAATCTAACAAAATTATACAATCCATTTAAAATGAAATACAAGTAAAAGGAATTACTAAGTCAAATGTATTTAGTTCAAATTTTAAACCAAAGACATTTGAATTTTTAGATTGTTGTTAAT
>Ga0315915_1006980_pt1 | contig 13637 bp, 9 predicted proteins | sample MpolbnodulesMG_FD_207738 | JGI IMG/M metagenome (GOLD analysis project Ga0315915, IMG submission 207738) | Medicago polymorpha root nodule microbial communities from Los Angeles, California, United States - branched nodules | ecosystem: Host-associated > Plants > Roots > Nodule | place: USA... | reverse complement strand
GGAATGGAATCTCTATTCCATTCCGCTCCATTCCATTCCGTTTCATTCCGCTCCGATCTGTTCTATTCCGTCAATCCAAACAGAGCCTACGAGATGATGGGTGAGAGTGTTTATTAGAAGAGGTAATTTTATTTGGGTTAAATATGTTTTGAGTCCCTACAAAATCACTAGTTTTTAAGTTTAGTCCCTATAAAGTTTTAATGGTAATTTTAGTTCTCCAAAATATTGTAGTTTGTAAAAATAGTCCATATTTTGAATTTTTTTTACAAAAAATGTGTACTTTTAGTCCTCCAAAATAGTCCCTATAAAATGCAAATAGGGACTAAAAGTGAATAAATTTTTGTAGGGACTAAATTTAAAAGCTTGTAATTTTATAGGGACTAAAAACATATTTAACCCATTTTATTTTGTAAGGTAATTTATAAATATTTTATAAGTATTATATAAAAAAGACAAATAATTTCTTCAAGAATTAAAAAATTTAATGATTATTTGATATGGGGAAATAATCTGAAAAAGAGAACTAAAAAAAGAAGATATAAAGTATTTTATGTGATGATACAACTCATGAATAATAGTCTTGATATATAAATTATTACGACAAACATGAGAAACAAGAAAGTTACACCTTTCAAAGTTTGGACACAATTGTCCTTATTCTTTGCTTTGAAATTATTGTTTTAGTCTCAAACTTTATAAAATTAACTGCTGACAAAGTTACTAGTAAGTAACTTTTATTATTTATAAAACTCCATCACTCCAGACATGGCTGAGACATCACTGCAAGCCACATGAAATTTGGAAAATCCAGCTCTCTTACATAAGCTTTCAAATTCTTCTTCAGTTCTTTCCTTTCCAGTTGTTACTAAAAACATGAGATTGTCAATAGCACAAGCATGCTTAGACATATTGCTAGGGTTTGGCACCTCTGGAATTATATAATCCAAAACAATCACCTTTCCATGTTTTGGTAAAGCTTTGTGGCAATTTTTTAAAAACTTCACACATTCTTCATCTGGCCAATTATGACATACAAGCTGCAATTTAAAAGAAAAAATATTAGAAAATTTTTTAAGAAAGAAATTTGTTTTTATTTAATACCAAACTGTTTAAATTTTATTTAGCATGTAGACCAACCTTTAGTAAAATGGCATCACCACTTGGAACACTTTCAAACATATCTCCTCCAACATGCTCTAGCCCTATCAGCAAAATAAAGTTTATGGGACTTATTATTTTTGGCTTGAAATAAAGGGCCTTAAAAATTTCATATTTTAGGCTTAATTGCAATTTTGGTCCCCCTATTTTCATCATTTTGCGAAATTGGTCCACTGTTTTAAAATTCGACAGTTTTGGTCCCTCTGTCAAATATTTTGTCTAAAATGTTGTGATATAATATGTTTTAAATGGAGTTTTCAAAGCAATTTTGTTACAGTTTCATCGATGTTAATCTTTTTCCATCTTCAGATCACATTTCACAAAATTTAAAATTTATTACATCACATTTTTATAGTTCAAAAATATGTTGGAGGGACCAAAACTATCAAATTTAAAATAGGGGGATTAATTCTACAAAATGGTGAAAATAAGGGAACTAAAACTGCAATTAAGTTTTTTAAATATTGTTGAATGTACAAAAATAGATTGATTGATATATTTTACCTCGATAAGTAGGTGCATCTTGAACAGCTTGTGGCAAGTCAAAATTAACTCCCTTAATTGAAGGATATTGAGAGAGAATGAGTTTTAGGGTTTCTCCTACTCCACCTCCAACATCAACCAAAGTTGAGACTCCTTCAAAACCTTTATATAACTTGAGGATCCTTTTAATTTCCAACGGTCCAGATTGTCCCATTGCTTTGTTAAAAACATCATTCAATTCTTTGTTTGTCTTGGTGTATTGATAAAATGATGTCCCATTGATACTTTGGAAAAGATTTTTGACATCAGGATCCAAAATTGCATCCTTTGCATCACCCCTGCAAGTATACATAATCTTTTTTACCATAAAAATATATCTATATTTACTTTATTTAAGGGATATATCTATATTTACTAGGAGACCTGTAAAATTTTGTTTTTTGTTTTGGGTTTGAAACATAAAAAAAGGCAAATGCTGATTGTTAAAAAAACAAGAAACAAATGCAAACATTACAATACTTTTAATTTACAATTACTTTGTCTATCACCCAATCATTTTTATATTACCATTTTATCCATGAATGGTCAGTTTAAGATAACTTTGTCTTTTCCTAAAAAAAAAAAAAGATAACTTTGTTTTGCGTTTGCCGTGTTCATAAAGTATAAACACAACTCTAAAAAATATATTTTGTGTTCTATGATTAAGTTTTAGTCTCTATTATATATGTAAATGATTTTCAACGGCAAAATATAAAAAACTAAAAAAAAATAAAATGTGTTCTATGATTAAGTTTTAGTCTCTATTATATATGTAAATGATTTTTAACGGCAAAATATAAAATAAAATATTTGGACCATCACTTAAATTTGGATTCTATATTGTTGCCCAATTTGTTGAATTTTCAATAGGAGTCGTTCGTCACCTTTCACGAAATATATTAATGGATTTTTCCATCCTCGATCTTAAAACCATATTTTTTTTCTAAGATAAATGCAAGAGATAGAAAGATTTGATCAAAAATTGTATATTTAATTTTTTAAAAGTTTAAATAACTACTTAACTTGTGTCTGACGTAGTATAACTTTGTTTAAAAAAATTACCCCTCTCTAAAAGTATTTTTCAGACGAAATTTATCAGAAATTATAGTTGTGTACTCTTCATAAAAAGACCTCATTTATGTCTGGTTTGGATTGAAATAAGCTTATTCGAAAGAGCATCGCTAACAAATGTTTACATTATTACGAGTAAATCACCATTTTGGATTTTGGAATTTTATTTAAATGTGTGTCAATTTGAGATCTCAAACTTATAAAATACAAAATTGATTTTTCAAATTATATAAGGTCAGAAAAAATGCTCCCCCTCATAAAATCAAGTCACACAACCTCCGATAAAAGTTTCATTCTCATATAATGTATTAGAAATTGAGGGAAACGTCAACAAAAGTTTATGTGTTTCATTCGAACTATTTTCAGAAATAGTGCGAGTACACTATATAGAGTATTTTGATTGACTTTAGACAATTTAACGGAGCAATTTAATATTTTGTGTATATAGGATCTCTAATTGCCAGACTACTATATTTTCTTACTATAAAAAAAAAAAAAATGACTACTAAAGATGATGGTTTACTCTTCTTCTTTTCTATCTTATATGTTCACAATAACAATATTCATTTGAGTCAAAATTTGATATTTTATTTGTAGAAAAATGGGATGTTATCAATGTCGGTATCAATGCCTTAATTTATCAATGTTTTATTATATCTGAGATTAGAGTTGTATGGAGGGAAGAAAGAAAAACTCTGATGCTGATTTGTTAAATTGTTAGGACTGTCGACTATATTGATTTTAGCCATTGAAAACTTATAATATTCAAAGAAAACTTGCAAATAAATTTATAATATTTACCTATCTTCGAAAATATTAACATAATTCAAGGACCCTTTTGGTCTAATGCTTGGTACACCTAAAATTATTGAGGGAGAGAAGTATTTTGTCTTCATTATTATAAAATAAATTTTACTCAATAAATTACTACTTTTTTTTTTTTGAGGGAAAAGTAAATTACTACTGTCTACCACTTTCATGGGTTGATTTAATGTTAAAATGTTAGGAGTTAGGTTCGAGCCAACCCCTAGTCCTAAAGAAATAAGGTTAATAAATAAATTTCGATGTAAGTGTTTTCAATATTTTAGGTTTAGGTTTTTTTGCTTTTGTCAAACAAAAAAAAAAAAGGTTTTTTTTTTTACTTTGGACTGTGACACTGTTTTAATTTAAAATTTTGTTATTAATAAAAAGAAAGTCTTGGGTGATCGGTCAGGTTCACATGTTTGAAAGAAAAAATATGTGTATTTTTAAACTAATTAACTGATATGTATTTTAACTTGTGTGTGCAGGTTCAAATATTCTGTCTAATCTAAATTATTGTAAACATGCAAGTATTTTTCTAATATAAATTATTTCTAGCTAGCTAGTACTTACCAAACACTGTTACATCCTCTATGGATTAATGTAGAAAGTGGACCTAAAGAGCCTCCATCTTTATCCAATGCAAAGTATTGACCAATTGATGAGAGAGCATAAACTCTTTCTTTCTTACCATCTTCATTGGTACGAATGGAGCAAGTGAGAAGAGAGTAACTGGCCAACACAGTCAACATACGTTCAAGCCTCTCAGCCAATTCAGGGTGTTGATTTGGAAGCTCATAAGCAATTTCAGAAGCAGAAAAGCTAGAATGTTCACTTGAATTTTGTAACTTAGCTATGATATCAAATAAATTGAGATCAATAGCAGCATTTAGTATTGCAGGAAAAATCCTACTAAAACATAGTAACAATGCTGAAAGATAAGCATCATCAACTTTTTCTACCTCATTAGTAGGAAGATTATTTTGCTTAGAATTGGAACTCATTTTTGTTAACTATTCTATGGTTACATTCACTTTTTTTTTTTGTGTCATTTCCTTCAATACTGCAATCCTTTATATAGAGAGACATAGGAATCCAAATTGTCAATAATAACTTTTGATGCACACTTTTCAAACATCGCAATTAATTAATGTACGTGATTATATAAATCTGTTGGTTATACTAGTCAGTGTGTACGTCGTTAAGTATGACTTGGGGACTGATCCTGATTATTTTTCAACTCTATTTAAAAAAAGTAAACAACAAAGGTTTAAAACCTCTAAAAAGAAGTTCAAAAAGTTAATTTAAAAAAATAAATGATTAATATTCAATGCACTACTTTTTTTTACTCGGTCTTAAATGCAGTCCACATTATTTTTGAAAAATGGGCTGATTTCAAATTTATCTTGTGACTTATAGGAAACACGGACACTCTTCACTTTAGACATGTTTTGATATCGAAATGTGTGGATATCCAACACCGACACATATAATTATATTGATTTATGTTATGTTTAAATTATTATTCGTGTCAATTTGTTAGTCTTCGTGTTGTGTCATGATGTTTGTGACATAGATTGTGCTTCATAGCTTGTCAAAAGTTGCTTCAGTCGATCTTCACACCTTGATCATGCAACAACCTTCTCTGGTCTCTTATTCTAATAGACCAACTGAAGTTGAACACTACTTCAGTTTATAGACAGTCCCCATATTTGCTAACAAATCTGCTGCATTCTTACTTCCTTGAATTTTGATCAATGTTAGCATTCCATCCTCAAGAAGAGATTTAATGACTGGATAACAAAGACCAATGTGTTTTGTTCTCAAATGAAATGTTGAATTCTTTGCCAGATGTATCGCACTCTGACTATCACCGTATGCACATTTCTCTTGGATGAATTCGAACTCTGTTTAACAATCCATGAGGCCATGTCAATTCTTTGTTGTATTCTATTACTAGCTACTAGACACTCAGTAGAGGATAATGCAACAATCTTTTGTATTCGCAACAATCACTGCTTAGAAGTGCAAAAGGGATGAAGAAGGAAGGACCATAAACTAGTTAGCACAATCTTCACCACATCGTGACCGGTGAGATCTTTGAATCAAATATATAAATGCATTATTTATGTCTATTGTCTACTTTTTCTTTATGGATGAATGATTCCATCCATATGTTCATTTCCGAAATTTGTACTTATTCTTTACATGCTTATTGGTTGTACATACACACATTGATGCAATGTTTTGGTAACGAGTCTTTTTCAAGCCACCATGTGAATTATAATATCTTTGGTAAGCCAAGTTTCAACTTTCATTTTCTTTCATTAACAAACCACAATATAAGCCGATTTAGACATTCGGAATTATTTTGATATTGTTTACCCTCTATGGAGTTAGGTAGAACAATTGAAATGTTTCTCATAGGTTTAAAAATTAAGTTGGAGGTTGCTTATGGAATTAGCAACATTCTAAGTTCAACAAGTCTCTCAAAATAAAAAATTGAAACAAATGATGGAAAAAAGGACCACAAAATTCAAAAATAAGGTCCCTTAGAAAAATGTTCTCTATGTACCTATTCTGAATTGATTTAGGCAAATGTGCTTAAAAAATGTGGAAAGGCTAAATAGATCACAAACAAATAATTAATAGAAACCTAACTCGAATATTTAGCACTATTTTTCCAAATTATCCACCATTTATGTAACCCAAGTTATAACCATGAAGGCCCTATAATAATATGTGTATATGATGTATTTTGATTCACATTTCGAATACTTTCAAATTGCATGGTCAAGTGTCATGTGCACGTCGACTGGATAGAATATCTTTATTCAAAGTTTCGGAAGTGGGTTTAGTTAGAAAAAGATTGTACTCTAGATGTCATCATTGTGATAATTCATTTGGATCGATTGACTCGAAGTGTCGAAAATTATACTATTCTAAGCAGGCAAATGCAAAAGACATCGGTAGCTAAATCACCAGAGAGGTAAAATTCATTTATGGTATTTTTGTCATTTAGGGAGGTGTATTATTTTTCTATGAGTTTTTGTTTACAAGTAATTTTGCTTGTGGATAAGCAAATGTTCAAGTTGGGGTTGTGATGATGAGGATAACAAATTTTACAAGTGCACCAAATTGTAACAAGTAATAAAATATTATGTTTATGTCTCCATAGAGATTGTCGTCAACTTAACATTTTCTTAACTTATTTAATTTAAAAGCAATACAAGAGGTTTAAGGCGTTGCAGGTTTGAATTTTGTGCACAATCTAGTGGTATTTGATTGTAGAAAATAAAAAGGTTGCTTTAAAGGTTTGGTGGTAATTAAAATTCTTTGAATGTCCTCTCTTTTTAGTCAGACTAATGCAATACTAAATACCAATTCTAAGTAAGTACTAGATAAACGAGGGTTTGATTATGAAACCGTTATAGATCTATATAATTACTTATGGTGATTACGTTTAACCGTTATGGTAATTATGGTTTGATTATCATATATGAATATCAGTATTATGCCCTATCATTACCTAGATGCATAAATTAGAGTTACGCTTTAGAGAAGACAAATCTTACACACTACAATAAAACTAAATGGCTAACAGAATATAACTGAATAAATACTTTAAATTAAATATTTATCCAACAAACAAAATAAAGTTTCATCTTAGAACTCTAACCTAAAAGGATTTAGTTACCCATGGTAATTAAAAACAAATTACAAAAGAAATAAAACATACCTTAGAAAAACCTTGAGTGAGGAGAGAGACTCCTCCCTTGAAGCTCATAGTGTTTGTCTTCCTCTTGAACTGCTTCGTTCTGAATAAGAAAATGTGAATGAAGAATGCAATATTTATAGGGGGAGTTTTCACCTAAACTTGGGCTAAAATACCAGGATTTTCACACCAAAAAGTCACAAAACAACACTTTATGCGGAAAGGATCCGGCCCCAGGTGCCTAGAACCATGCGCCAGGCGCATGTGAATGAGGTTTTTAGGCGCCAGGCGCCTATTTTCATGCTCCAGGCACCCAATACAAATTCATTGGCACTTGGTACCCCATTATGTGTGCCTGGGCGCATGTGAGTGTGTTTTGTTCTGAAAATGCATGTTCCTTCGTCTTTTGGGGTGTTTGCTTCAATGTAAGATGTTTTAAAACTTGAGAACATAATTCCTCTCTTTGTAACATCTTCTAAGGTCTTTTGAATCTTTATTCTTCATCTTCCCAAGGATTTCACGAATCTTCCGATGTCTTACTTTATCGATATGCATGATTTCTTCGTGAATGACAAAAAAATATCCAAAAATTGCTATGTTTCGGGAAGAATACAATTACATACTCAAATATAGAACACATTATAAATGTCCCGAAATCATAAGCAATTTTTCTAATGCTCCTCTATTCTGCTGGTAAAACCTACTGAAATTGACTGAAAAACATGATAAGAATAACATAAGATGACTTGTCATCAAGCAGTAACCATTGATGAGAGTTAGTGACCAAGACATTGGTTTAGGTATAATCAATATCACTTGATTCATAGTTTGTAGTTATCAAAATAGTTCAGGAAAGGAAATCTAACATGACCCAATTTCTCTCCCTCTATCAATTAAATCAAACCAACCAATTTTCCATGTGCAAAACCCCTTTTTTGTTACAAATATCTTAACCATAATCGCAGTGATTGAGTTGAAACTAGACAATCCATGTGGAGATGAACTTTTTATAAATATTACTGCTTGTTGCCACACTAGTACACGTTATAGTATTTTGTCAAACAATCGGCCTCGGTTGATCAAGAACGATGATGTATTGACTGCTCCTATCCATAACAGGTTTGGTAAGTGTAACTACACACACTTTTATTTTTGCTCTCTCAATTAATGTTCTGTTGATATGTCCCACTACACCATTGTGTTTGGGATACCTGACATAGTTCTTTCTATTTTGATCTTGTGCTCATAGCATAACTTTTTGAATCTAGTATTTTCATATTTAGGCTATGTTTGGTAAAAATAACGGATAGCTGATAAACTAGCTGATAGCTTATAAGTGATGATTGATAGCTGATAACTTATAGTTGATAAGCTAATTGAAATGTTTGGTGAAATTAGCGGTTCAAATAACTGATAAATGTAAAATGACATAAAATGGTATTCTTAATTCATAATAAAGTTTATATTAAGTATTTAAAATTTAGTCATTTAAATTTATTAATCTAATATATCATTTATATATTATAAAATTAAAATTTATTTTCTACTTATTTCCAAATGTTTATACTTAAAAAATTAAACGTAACAATGGAATGTATTATTATCATCTTTTTTATTACAGGAATTGTATTATTATTTATATGTATTATTTTTTGAAGGGTATCTAAATGTGTTATTTATTTATTTTTTTGAAGGAAGGATTGTGTTATTTTTGATTGAAGGGTATCTATAGCTTATATGTATTTTTTTTCTTTCAAGGAAGCTTATATGTAATATTATTTTTGGAAGACAACTCTTTTCTAAGACAGCTTATATGCTTTTTTTTTAGGGAAACGTATATGCATTATTATATACCAAAATATGGAGTATGGAGCACATGTATAATTAACAAGAGATGATTGTCCCTGGATAAAAATAAAAATAAAAAGACGATGGCTTTACATAAAAAGGATGTATGGTCATAAATATCATGATATTTAGTCATTTAAATTTCATGATATGGAGTATGGAGCACATGTATAATTAACAAGAGATGATTGTCCCTGGATAAAAATAAAAAAAAAAAGACGATGGCTTTACATAAAAAGGATGTATGGTCATAAATATCATGATATTTAGTCATTTAAATTTCTTCTTCTTCATCCATCAAAGATGGGGTGGTTTAGAGTCAATTTTTGACCCCAAATCACCCCTCTAAATCGTTTTTCTTCTTCCCTTTTATTTAAATAAGTGATTTTCACATCGAATTATGTTTTCCTTTTGTGATTTCGTCGTCAAAGTGCGACGTTGTTTTGTTTGTCGTCTTTATGCGATGTTGTTTTTCTTTTCCCTCTTGTTTATGTGTTTGTTTGGTTCAGATTGTTAGATTAACTTCGACCCAGTGCAGATCCAACCAATGACTTTGACATCATCAACATTGCAGACCCGAAAGCATGTTTATTCCGGAGATTTTAATATAGTCATATTTGTAGGTTTATGTACTTTGCTGTTTTATGCTATTAACATTGATGTTGTGAGTTTGTTCACATATTCATCATTTTTGTTTTTATCGAATTTGTATTGCATCGTTGTACTCTATCAATTTGAATGAATAAATGTCGTCTGTTTTGTGTAAAAAAAAGTCATTTAAATTTATTATTTTAATCAATATCGTATTTTTTGTTTAAACTTTATTGTTTTAATCAATATATCGTATTTTATACTTTATGAATGAATAAAGTATAAAATTTTATTTCATAGACAAAGTAAAAAATAATCTATCAATATGATTAAAAATGATAAATACAAAAGTATTAAAAGAATAGAAGAAAAAAAACATAATATGCAATTTTTTTTTGTCAGGTAGTCTAGCAGCTGAAACTCACACTTTTTTTAATGTGGAGAAGTGGGGTGTCCGAACCCCGACCCCTACATATAATATGCATTTGTCCTTACCAACTGCACTAAGATCACGAGGACTAAAAATTATAAAAATCATATGTCACTTACATGTCACTACATTAGCATTGTTGCACTGCAATGTGCCGTCCAGTAGCATTTTACATCAGCGTTGTGTAGTATTTTTTTAAGTATAATAAATTAGAAAGGATAAATATGAGTTTTAATTAAAATTATAAGGGTAAAAATAGGATAAAAGATGATAAGTTATAAGCTCAAACGCTACTTGAAATAGCGTCCCAAAAATAGCTTATAAACTCGTGAAATAAGCTATAAGCTCGTGGTGAAAAAACATTACCAAACAGAGCTTTTTTGGTCAAACGAGCTTATAAGCTATCTGCTATAAACTATAAGCTAACTTTTTAGCCTTACCAAACAGAGTCTTACTACCATCATCAGTTATGAGTTTTTTTTATCTTCAAACGTGTCTCATTTTCCGTCGTGGATTTCCATCTCTTGAAAGCCTCAAGGTTTAGTGAGTGCTTACATAGTTACTTAAAGATCACCATCAAAGAGGTAATCATGTTGCCCATAAGAGTTGAACCACAACTTTATGAGTTAGTCTACTTACCAACTTAGTCAATATGTACTACTCTTTACTCAAGTTATCTATCAAAAACAATATTTACTTAACTTATGGTAGACATATTTTTTCTACTAAAAGGTAATCTAAAGAACACTTTTGTGGTCACAATAAAAAATGCAAACATTTGGGAACACTCATGTAAGTTGAAAAAGATAAAGCATATAATAACTTAATAATGTGTATTTTTAGAATGATCAAATCATATGTATTGTGATGTGAGTGTGCTTAAATAATTTTTATTTATGATTTTGACCGTAGAAGTATAAGTAAATTGCACTTCATTCTTTCGAGAGATACTTCAATTACACTATTATTTCCTCTTATTTTAAAATATTCATTCTCCCTCCCCTCTCGTTCAAAATATATTAGTAAAAGTTAGACTCATGAGTCTAATTTTTACTTCCCTAAGAGATGAGTAAATTACATTACCCTCCCCCTCGTTAAACTTTTTAACCCATTTTAATATAACAAGACTTGCATTATATTAATCCATTTTTTATTTACAATATCGTTAACAACATATCATAAACTATGAATTGAAATGCGATAAAATATAAATATTGAATTTCATCAATAGTTTTATTTTTTAAATCCCCTCGGGGACATTGTAAAAGACCATTCGTGCCACTTATTTAATAAAAACAAAAAATTGAACAAATGATTAAATTTATAAAGTAAACTTATTAAAATAAAATTTTATATTATAAAGTCATAAAAGTAACAATATAATATCTAATTATCATTGAAATTTGGATTTATAAAGAAATTAAAATTGATTTTGTAAATGATGGCTTGAATTGTTTTTGAAAAAAATGGTGATTTAAAATTAACTGTTATTTTAAAATATACATTTGCATTAAAATAGGTTACAATGTAATAATATATTTAATTTTTAAGGAAGTGGTGTGTAATCAAGCATCTCATAAGAGATGAGAATATAATTTTCTCAACATATTTACTTTTTAAAGGAGAAAAATATATATTTTGAGATAAGAAGAGATATGAGTGTAATTCAAACTTAAAATATGAGTGTATTTCTCATGTAGTTCTTGTCTTCCATCCCAGAAATAATATTTCTCTTCTCCCAATTTTCATTCAATCAAACGAAATAAGATAAACAAACACATTTTTGTTTTCTCGTATTATTGCTATCTCTTTCTTTTTTTTATTAATTCTCGTAATCAAATGTATTAGTTCATTAGTTCAAAGAAATCTATAGTTTTCACTTATGTGACGGATGCACATACTGAATAAAAGATGAAAAGTTTCCCGTCAAAGATTGAATTCTTTAATTCCCGTCAACACAAAGAAAAGATACAGATTGAAAATATAAGAAAATGAATGTGTCATTCAAACTCAAACTTAACCGACAAGAACATACTGATGCGATCACTTCTAAACTTAAAAGTTGTCAAAAATAATTTTGTGCATCTCAAATAAATTTAAAATTAATAACATGGTTGCAAAGTAAGACCATAGGTTATGATTCAAAATAACATTTAAGAAAATACATTTAGTATAACATAATTGTTTGAGATAAATGGATATGTAGCTGGTAAACCTAAAATCATGGAAGTTTGGATTTTGCATACGAAAATGTTGTATATAACGAAAGTAAATTTCGTGAGAAAATGTTATATATAACCAAAGTAATTTTCGTGGGAAAAAATTTAGGTACAATTCCTTAGATGCTTTTCGTATGATTCTTAACTAAATTCACTCTGATTTTGTTAAATTCATAATTCTCTCAAAGTTTGTTATCTCTAAAAAAATTGTATTTTTAGTTAAGAACCATACGAAAAATACCTGAAAAATTGTACCTAAGTTTTGTCATTTTCGTGAAACACAGCAAACATGTATATGTTTGGTATAACCGCCGTAGACCTTTTTCATCCTTACATCCTTATACTCGTGTTTTACGCTCAATATCAATCTAATGGCCATAACTGATTCACTATTGATTAGTGATTATATAATTCGCTAGAAATAAATTGCTCTTTTGCATAAATAGGAAAGTGATGATGAATAATGAATGTGAAAAATATTGTTGACGCCTCTCCTTCTCTCTTTAGCACTCTCTATTATTAGATTAATGAATGTAATCTTTTGAACTAAATCTTCTTCTATCTTTTGTAAACATCAACTATAATCCGGTTCTCATTTATCATTTTTTTACATGTGATTTAATATTCAACTTACAATTATTCATGTATCACATTCTCAATTTCAGAAACCCATACACCCTCCTTTCTCTAAAATAATTTTAGAGGAACAATATACACATATATTTTTGCTAGTTTTTTGTCTAAGAATTTTGGAGTGTTTCTATCCTTTCTTCTATTTCTTTCTCTCACATTTTTCGTTCTTTCATCCTCTCCCTTCTGATAAAAAAATTGTCAATATTTTATTTTATTTACCGTGTATGCTTTTTTTTCACCATATCAATGAAAAGCTAATTTAACATTTATAGCTTTTTAACTTGAATTTTGCTTTTCAACCATGGTTTATATTTTTCTTAGACATCTCTAATGAATAATTTTTGAATTATATACATCAAAATCACTTTTATTTGAATGTATACCAAAGGGTACACTAGCTAACAGCTCAATATGCTAAAGTCCACACCACAATTGGTCAACTCTATTTTCCCTATATAAAAAAAACTATCTAGAACAATTGATTCATATAAAGATATTACAAATTATAACTTTAACTATTGTGAATCAATTTTAAATTTAAAGGATATTTGTGATCAAAACCTTGTGACATGTGTGTGTTTGACCGGTGACTAATCATAAATATATATATATATATATATATATATATATATATATATATATAAAATTA
>Ga0315915_1006976_pt1 | contig 13642 bp, 7 predicted proteins | sample MpolbnodulesMG_FD_207738 | JGI IMG/M metagenome (GOLD analysis project Ga0315915, IMG submission 207738) | Medicago polymorpha root nodule microbial communities from Los Angeles, California, United States - branched nodules | ecosystem: Host-associated > Plants > Roots > Nodule | place: USA... | reverse complement strand
TAAGGAGAACATCTTTCTTACCCTCGTAAATATTGAATCCAATATTCGAATTTCAATCCCTACATATTACAATACACTGTCTCTATCGACAAAGATAATTTATAATTACTTTTTTTTAGAAATAACTAGTTTTTACTTTTTACTAATCCAAAATATTCGGTTAAAAAAATTGCAATATTATATTATTATTATTAGTTGACTCACCTATTCCACGTTACTCCAAGATCAGAAAGAACATCGTTCATTTCATTTCACCATTCATCATTTCCAGAACTTCACTTCACTCCCTCAAACCCAAAACCCCCCAAATGCTTCCATAACCACCACAACTACTCCGATCACCACCGTCACCATGCCGTCAACCACCACCTTAATCCTCATAACACTGGTGGCTCTGATCACCACCACCACCTTAACAACCACCGCAACACCAATAATCGGCCTCGATTCCCACCTAACAACCCAATCCCACACCGATCCCACCGCCACAACCGACACCTTCACCACTCTCCCCTCCCAAATCAAAACCTCTCTCACCTCTCTCCCACTCTCTCTCTCCCTCTCTCTCCCATCTCTCCCAATCTCCCTCACAATTCACCTCATCGGAACCTTCCCTGTCAACACTCCCTCTCTCCTCTCTTCCTTCCTCTCTCAATCTCCCTCCTCCTTCTCCCTCATCTCCCCCTCTCTCTCCCACACTCTCTCTCTCTCCCACACCCTCCACGTCACCACTCTCTCTCAACCAACCCTAACTCAAACCCTCACCCAAACCTTAACTAACCTCCACGTCACCACCCCTACCTCCCTCCGAACCTCACTCCTTTCCTTCCCTCATTCCTCCATCGATAAAATCATACAAAACCACTTCAACACTCTCTCTCCCGATCCCGAACCTAACGGTTTTCATCTTTACCTTATTAACCTCCCCGAACCTAAAACCGATCCTATCACAAAAACTGTTAAACCTTATGCTTACTCATACACCTCCACTCCATCTGATAATTCCTCACCAGGCTTCACTAACTGTCTTGGAACTTTCTGGAATTCGGAGAATCGTTATTTCTGGATTGATTTATCTGCCGGACCGGTCGATTACGGTCCCGCGATATCCGGAGACGGATTAATTCCGCGAGGGGAGTTTCATCCCTTCGCGACATTGAACGGTCGGCCGAAGGGCGACCGTTCTATCTCGGCCGATCTCGCGTCGATTGTGATGAGCTCTTATAACACTTTTTTAGCTCCTAGTTTGAGGATTCCTGTAGGTTTTGATGAGAAGCTTGTGGTGGAATTTGTTCATGTTTATGGTGGGGATGAAAAAGAGAAGGATTTGAAGGGTTTAGATTGGAAATTGATTGAGAAAAGGTTTAGAGATGGTAATGTTTTGTTTAGGGATCAGAAATTGGAATTTAGGGTTTATGAGGTGAAGTATGATGAATGTTCGATTTGTTCGTTTGCGGTTTCTAAGTCGATTAATTCGTATACGTCGAGGTTTTTGTTTGATAATTATACTTTGATTGTGAGTGAGTATTTGGATTCGAAGAGGTTGCATCAGATTTTGTCTGATAATAGGGATGAGATGAGGAAGATTGCGGGGATACCGGAAGAGGAGGTTTTCGGTAGAGTTGTACCGGTTTATGTTTTTGATTTGGATTATACTTCGTTGTTGATGTTGGATCGGTATCATCAGAGTGTTGCTTTTAAGGATATGGTGATTGCGGTTAGGACGAGGAATACGCAGACGGTGAGTGATTATAGTTGTAATGGACGGCATGTGTTTGTGCATACGAGGGAGCTTGAGAGGCCGATTGTTGGATCGGTTTTGCAGAGTATGTGGGGGGTTTCGCCGACGCATTTGAATTGGAGTCCTTTGCATAATAGTACTTTGGTTGATTATACTTGGAGTATGGGGCAGACACCATTTGGGCCGTTTTCGCAGATTTCGTCGTTGTCTTTTGTGCAGAAGGATGCTGCTAAGAGGAATGTTCTGTTGACGTCGTTGAATTATAGTGTTTCAAGTGCTCTTGATGTTTTGCAGTCCTTAGAGACGCACGGTGGGGATAGGAATCTTCTCAAGCCGAAGCAGCACGTTGAATTTGTTCAGAGATGGAACCTTTTCAAGTACAAGCTGAACAAGGCGGTGTCTGCATTGTCTCATTTGGATTATGAGATGGCTTTGTTTTACTTGAGGTCTTCTGATCACGATCTGTTTGCCATTCATTCCATTGTGTATCATGCCTCTCAGGAAATCGAGGCGTCACTTACGTGCTTTAAGGATCCTCCTTTTCCATGGTTTTCGGTCTCAACTTCTGCTGTGGCTTTCATTGCTATCTCTTACGTTTATGCAAAGAGGGATAAACTTTTCAGGAATAAAAGGAAGCAATTTTGATGCTCTTTCTTATGTTTATGCAAAGCGGGACAGATGTTTGTATGAGTTTAAGAAAGCAGAACATGTGTATGACTATACAAGAGGTATGCTGATGAACTTGATGTTTCAGTTGCTCGAATGATTCGCTTTTGTTCAACATGCCGTTTTCGTATTTCGGTTGTTCTTTGTAATCAAAATTTTTAGGAATTTTTCTTACCTTTTAAAGTATGATGAGGACATAAGTTTATCATTTCTATGTGGCATGAATGAGTAGTATTAGCATAACACTAGTAGGTTTGATATGGTAGCTTTAAATTTGTAATCACATAAGAGAAATAGAAAAAGAAAATGATAGACAGCTGGAACTCTGTTTTACCACCGGGTACAATGATTAGAAGCTTTTGTTGTCAATGAAATATGAAACTGTCCCCTGTAACATTCACTAGATCCCTTTAATCAGGGTTTAAGTCAAATTCTAGATTGTCAACAACTTACTAGGGTATACCTTACAATGAAAGCAACTAACAAGTATAAACTAAAACTTGCCTGAGCGCCTACTATAAATGAGCAATATTGTGCTACCGTACTATAACAATCAGTTCATTAAGAATTACAGTATTATGACTGAATATTACAATACTCAAACTGCGACACAACCCATTGTTTAATGCCAAGTGACCCAGTTTGTCCTGCATCATATTATGTGCACTTGGAAGAAAACACATGCTCTAACTTATTGACCTACGATGACAGATTCCATCAAGTATCAATTGTGTGATGTTTTGTTGTGAATATGATTAAAGCTGGACCAACTACATAATTTGTGGTTTCTTTTACCTTAATAAGTTTGTGCTAGAGTAGGTTGGGAACTTCATGCCATGGTGCCTCAAAACATTATTAAACTTGAAATTGCACAAAGAGCAATTCAGCATTTACATATAATTTATAAACGACCCCCCTCTGTTCATCTATGCTTTAAATTTATAAACATTTTAAGGTTCATAAATTTTGCATAAACTAAGAGGAAATGTATAGCAACTCCGGTGCTTTTACGAAGGACAAGCTTGGCTTGCAGCTTAGAAATAAACTATATCTTGTCTAGTGATCAATCACCTGATTTTTGCACCTCCTAGCTTGCCAGTGCAGAATTCATGCGTGGTTGAACTCAATGCTTCGGCATTTTCATGACGAAGGCCTGTAGGCTTGTTAGAAAGATGTACTACTAGGTTTATGTGCCAAAGGTGGAAACATACGAACATTTTATTGCTTCTGAATTCCTATTTTGTAGTGAATAATGTTTATTGTATGATTGCATCTGTTAAAATATGTCAACCTGGATGCCATGTATGGCAGCATTTTTTTCTCCCTGACCTGGAAAATTACTACACAAGTAGATCTTCAATTATTCTTGTTGGTTTTTATTGGTGGAAACATTGAATACTGCTCAATCGTTAATGAAAAACAACTTATTTTTTATTCTGGGGGTGAAAAAACATATTTAGTCCCTGCTGCCAAATATCTCGTCAACTAGATATATGGCCATAGTAGTCATTATAGCATTTGGGCAATCCCAGCCTCTCCATTTCTTAAACGAAAAGGACATCTCCATTACTATGATTTTGGTGATATGTCTAATTAATGTTACAAATTTTGGAAATGTGCCTTTAATTTCTTTATAAAACTATAATAATAGACATCTTCATTTCGCAATGGAGAGGATCCTTACTCTAACTTTTGATGACGAGGACCTCCAACTTAAGTTCACATCATTTGGGATGAGTTAGACTTAAAGTCCAAAGTCTAAGACGATATCCAAGCTAATCTGTTATTGGACTAATATATCTGTCATTCCTCCCACATTTGTTCATGCTTTACATGTCTAGTTCACATAGAGATGAGACCAAAGCAATCCGTATAAGGTTTCACTGATCTTGACCACTTAATCTAGCTTTTGGGGTAGAGGTAGGCATAAATCTGTACTGCCTAAGTCTTACATAGAAACCTTACTATGTATTACTGGTTGGTTACGAATATGTCGTACGTGATTGTTAGCAGTAGCACTAAAACGTGTGGTCAAAGGTTTTAATCATGCATATAAGTAGATCTTGTTAACTATGGCTTGCTTTTCTCAATGCTTAATCATTTTTCTACAATAAGAAACTCTGTATGTTTTCACCTTTGGCACTTACTACTAAAGCCTTTGTTATCAATAACATATGAAACTGTCCCCTGTAATATTTGCCAAATCACTTTAATCAGAATTTATGTCAAATTCTAAACAAATCCAATCCAATGCACCCTATGCCTAGATTGTCAACAACTTTGATATGTCTGATTGTAGTTGTCCATAATAATTTCAATTAAAGCTACCAACAGTATATAAATTTAAACCAACACGCCGCACACTCACTGGCCTGAGCTACAGTAAATGAACAGTATTGTGCTACAGACCATAACAGTCAGCAAATTAAGCATTACAGTAATATGACAAGAAAATACAATACTCAAACTGTGACACAACCCACTGTTTAATGCTAAGTGACCCAGTTTGTCCTGCATCATATGTTGTTCACCTGGAAGAAAACTCATGCTCTTTAATATTGACCTAGAACTTTTCCCCTCCATACCTTGAAATTTTTTCCCAACTTGTTATCCATGTTTCAGATTATCAAACTTTCCACTCTTGACCTTAGATGACAGATTCCATCAAATATCAAGTGTGTTACGTTTTGTCGTGACTATGATTAAAGCTTGATTAACTACAAAATTTGTGGTTTCTTATTAGTTATTCCTTAATGAGTTCATGGTAGAGTAGATTAAGAATCTTCATAGCATGGTGCCTCAAAAATTATTCATCCTGAAGTTGTACAAACAGCAATTCATCATTTACATACAGTCTACAAATGATCACCTCATTGACTAGCATCATCTATGCTTTTGATTTTCAACAATTTTAAGGTTCGTTTATTTTGCATAAACTAAAAGGAAATTATAGCAACTCTGATTCTTTTACGAAGGACAACGTTGGCTTGCAGCTTAGGAATAATTATATACATGATCTGGTTATCAACTATCTTATTTTTCAACCTCCTAGCTTGGTGGTTGAAGTTAAATTCAAATCGAATGATAGATTTCTGTTCTGCTAGTGCAGATATCATGAGTCGACAAACTCAATGCTTCAGCATTTTCATGATAGAAGCTTGCTTTTTTATCTTTTAGTGTAATGCGGTAGAAAGATGTGTTAGTTTTATGTGCCAATGGTGAAAACTTACACAGTTTCGTTTTCGCCATTGGTGAAAAGTACACAGTTTCTGTTCTGCATGATTGCATCTGTTAACATATATCAACCTTGATACCGTGCATGACAGCACCTATTTTCCTTGTACTTGAAAATTACAAAAGTTGATCTTCATTTAATCTTGTTGCTTTTATCAATGAGAACATTGAAATCGCTCAATCGTTCATAAAAACATCTAATTTTTTATTTTCGGGATGAACACACATTTTAATTATACTTCTAATTGGGAACTGGTGATGCAAACATTAGGAATCCATAAAATTATTTGTCAGTATAGCACTTGGGCAATCCTAGCCACTTAGAGCTAGCTTCGGGGGTTGAATATCCAAGCCTATATGTTATTATGCCAATTGCCAATATCTCGGTTATTCTATCCACATTTGTCCATGCTTTAGATGTCCTTTTAAGGTTTGAGTAATCCGGACCTCTGAAGCTTCCTTTTGGAGTGGAGGTGGTCTTAAATCATGACCTCTTAAGATTGAAGCACTACAGCAAATAATTTTGAATCAAAATAAGAACCTTACTATATGTTACTAGTTGACTGCAAATATGCCATGCATGATTTGTTAGCAATAAAACATGTGGTCAAAGGTTTTGATTTTGGATGAGCTGTGGGTGTTTTTTTGTCTTGCTAGATCTTGTTATTAAGTAGATTTTTATTTTCTAGTCTGAAACTGAAGTTATTAAAATCTTTGCATAGAAGTAATTCAATGTTACAAAGGAGGAATTCACAATTATTGTTCTACATGTTTCCTCAATTATTGTTCTGCAAATTTTCTTCAATGATGGTGCTGTGAATTCTCTAGACCCTGTCTTAGAAGGCTGACACTTCTTAAAAATCTAGCCATTTCAAAATATTGAGTGCATGTCTCTTTCTTGCATTTCTAAGGTGTCCATTGGGGTTTCAGAAAGGGGGTATCCCCAATTCCATCACAGAAGATCCCATCCAACTCATCATCACTTGCTGCTGTCCGTGGCTGTTTATCCTTTGTGTCTTCCCCATCAGTTTCATCTCCAGACATGTTCGAATTCTTTTGAACTAACTCTCTAAATATTGTAGAGCGGAAAAGTAGTCCAAGTGCAGTGGGAGAAGAACATGACTTAGTGCTGGACATTTGGTATGTTTTATTGTCAAAAACTTCGTACTTTTGAGCGGAATTCAGATAATCTGAATTATAAGTAGTGTTGTGGAGGGCTAAGGATTTGGACCCCTCTATTGGAGAATAGTTAGATTGAATTGCCACTGCCTGAGACTCTGGTACTTCCAGTTTTTCAACTTTTGTTTCTGAGATATTTTCTGTTGAAGATTTTAACCATCTCATGTAAGTACTCAAGTCGAAGTTTGTTATCGCATGACTCCCTCTGTACTCAATAGCTGCTATGTCATAAGCACGAGCAGCTTCCTCTTGGGTGCCTATGTTTGGGGAAGGTACATAGATTTGGTTAACTAGATGTTTCTGAGAGGTGTTAGTTAAATGACAGAATCATATCTATGTTTGTGTATGTCTGCATGATTTGTAGCCCTATGATTGGCTATGTAGAGATTCAACTTACTGTAGGTTCCAAGGTAGAGATACTTGTTTCCAAAAACCCTTCCGATTCGTGCTTCCCATCTACCGTTGTGGTGGTGCCTGCAACATACCAATTATATGAGTAATTATCTCCATCTCCAACAACTCTGAATGCCTATAAATTCAATAATCGTATGTATCACCTTGCAACACCCCTATACTTTGATGCGCCTCTTGAAAATCCACTGCTCTTTCTGCAAGATAGAAAAGAGTCACAAAAGGTGAAAGAGGCTGTGATAATGCTCTTTACTTGATATTAGGGGACAAAATCATGATACTGTTACCTCCTTAAGGTTGCTAAATACTCCTCTTTTGTCATAGTTTGCATTATCTCCACCTGTTCCTCATAATCTGAGACCTGTTGGAAATATAGCGAACTTTGGATGAATAGTCTGCCTATAAGCATCAAGTAAAGGATGTGTGTGCTATTACTTTTAGGTAACAAATATCATACAGGAAAATTGGTGACGGTCATTGTTCCCCAGTACTTTAGTGCAGCTAAATCATATGCTCTCGCAGCTGATTCTTCGTCGTCATAAGCCCCTGTGATATTTGATAGATAGTTTGTCTGTCTTAGTAATTAACGGTAATAAAAGAAATTAAAAGATTAGGCTTATAATAGAGATACTTACCTAGATAAACTGTTGATCTCAATAACCGATTCCAATCCACATTCCATTGACAAAGGTTGATCATGAAAACACACTTTTATGTTAGAATTGATAAACAAATTATTTCCAAGAAAAGAAAGGATTAAACAATGAATACGAAAATCAACAAAGCGGCCGATGCGAGTGTCTAGGTTTAACAGCGTTGTAAATTAGTGGTTATAGTAGCAAAATTTGAATAAATGTATATTGTTTTATGATATGCTACTTAGTGCAAAGTTTTTTCAAATAGTGGTTATAGCGGCGCTATAGCACTATAACATAGAGGAAATTGAACAAATGGCTACTTTCTGAAATTGTCAACACTGAAGAAGAGTAACACCACCTTGTTTCCCTTTCTTCTTCTGGGTCATATTCCAAGAGAGTTTATCCCATAAGTGAGCTTCATATCGACCCGTCCATCGATGTCTGTTTGATTAAATTCAACTTATTAACAAATGAAAAACAAGAACCAAAAAGTTGATACTTGTGACATCTATTTGAAACTTTAGAGCTTAAGAATTCATTCTTTACAACCTGCTAACACCTCGAAATCTTGAACTTCTCTTTGTTGTGCTGGTAGTAGAATTTTGACAAACTTGTTGCTTCTGAATATGATTATCCTCCGAAGTAAGTGTCGCTGCAGCAGGCTCTCTTCGTCGTCTCTTGGAAATTACTTGAAAATCATCATCTGTCATGGAAATGATTTTCCTTCTCTCGTTCTCTTTATTCTTCATCATCATTTCCATTTCTCCAATGACCTGTGTCTACCCCTTAGGTAAATTTTTTGCCTTTTTATATTCCCTTGACTTGCTACTTGTCTAGGTATGTATGTATTCTTAAGCATGCACATACTTGTTTTGGACTTGTTATGTTTTTGTTTTTTCATTACATTGATGATTGAAGTTAAAAACAAGGGGACGATGATTACATGGAAGTTCAATGACAAATTAATGTTGTTCTGTTTGCTAGCCTAAAGTCCAAATTTATTGAATTTACTTCACATTGGTGCCTGTAAGATTTAAATAATGTTGCATTTTTCAAATATATTAGAGGACTTTTTCTTTGAGTAAATAAATATAAGAGGACTTGAGACAACCTCGTGACGCAAATCAAAAATTTATTTCTAAACAATTCCAAAAGTTAAATTTTATATATCTAAACCATTCCAAAGGTTAATTTTTTATTGTTTTCAAAAAAGAATTTAATATATGGTCACTATTAAAAATTACTCTTGTTCTTTAATCATTAAAAATTACTCTTATTGTTTAATCAATATACACAATAGTTATTCATGGTTTATTCTCCCTTCAAAAAAAAAAAATCACGGTTTATTTTTACTTTTTTTTATTAAATCTCGGAGTAACATGCAAATATATATATCAATGACTAGTTTTTTTTTTTTTTTTATTTCTTTTGAAGGTTCTGAACTATTTTAGATTTTTTTTTTTTAATAGAACACTAAACTAAAAGAAATGTGATTGGGTATCAGTGTTTGTTAGTTATATATAGTCATGTCTCTAAATAAAAAAAATATTTAATGGCGCGTCTCTGAACTTTTAAATAATATGCAATTAGATTCTTGAACTTTTTAATAATTTAATCTCCAAACTTTAAAACAATTTGTTAATTAGAATCGAAATTTAGAGATCTAATTATATATTATTCACAAAAGTTTTTAGTTTGGAGACACAATTAGATACTTTTAACAAATTAGAAAATTCAATTACAAACTTAGTTCAATTATCTATCTAAAAATCACCTATTACTTCAGAGATTTTCGAGTTAAAAGTAAAATGTGTGGCGAGTTCTTGCAAGAAGAGTAAGGGTTTACTTTTTCTTCAAGATGGGATTGAAAAAAATGAAACTCATGGAGTCGTAGGGATAGCTCAAACGAAGAAAAATTTGATATGCTAAACATTTTTTTTATCCGTAGATGAAGTAATAAATACTCACGCACACAAAGCAGAAGATTTTGAGTTTGAATCCGGAACATTATACAAGATATCCAACCATTCGTGTTAGGCATTACTTTTTTCTATTTGTAGTTTTAGCATTTTCACACAGCAAGGCTAAATATATATTATAATATTTTTCTATGATCGAACTTCGTCATGAATTGTAAATCAAGTAAGAAACATCAGTGAAACTCACATACAACTGTGAGGTGTTAGGTTTTCGGATGAATGTGTCCAACCTATCAATTTTGACATTGTCAGTTGAATTAGGTTTTTTAAACATGCAGTGTAATATCAATTTTATAAAAATATAATTGTGTGCTCAAGTATTTTGTAGACATATATATTTGTTTTTTTTTTAGGGAACATATATATTTGTTGTTAACCAAAAAAGAAACATATTTGTTGAATGGGTTGAAATTCTCTTTATTTAATAAATATTATTTTAATTTTAGAGAGTTGTAATAACACCTATCATAGAAAAAGATGGTAGAAAAACTCAGCTTAACTGGTTTGAATATATAGAGAGAAGATTGTAGATTTTGTAGTAAAGATAATAGACCAAATAAAGGGTAGTCGTATAACTAAAATCTAAATACCGAGGAAAACTTAGAAAAACTAAAAGAGAAGTTATCAAGAAAGATAAGCGATAAATGAGTAGGATAGGGATATACAGTATATGATAGTACATTATAACATTATAACATCATTTGATCTATATAGTCGACTTCACCTAGTGTCATAAAATTTTGTTGTTGTTGTCGACTCCACCTAATATGATAAGACAGTAGTTAAGAAATTTACAGTTCACAAATATTCATATTTCCATAGTTTTTTTTTAGAGAATATTTCCATAGTTATTTAGCATAAGAGTTGCAACAATTTAATATTACTGGTATATACTTGAGGAGAATAATAAGCACAGAAAATGATGTATTGAAAGCCAAAAATGATGTATTGAAAGCCAAACAAATTGTTACAATAATCAAAGCCAAAGCATACACGACTTGCCGCAAACAGTAATACAGCCATATTTGTCGTTTACATTTTGTTTGTGAGCAAAAATGCATGAGAGTGTTGTTTGTCGTATCTTGAAAAAAATCTTTATATAAAAAGATTGTTTTTTGTTCGTCAATAAATAGGTTTGATAGCCTCTCAAAAAAAAAAAAATAGGTTTGATATAATCAAATTTTAAATATATCTTGCTTTTCATTGACAACATTCATTAATTTACGTGTAAAATAATTGGCAAGGTTGGTTGTTATATTGACAAAAAGATTAAAAACTCTAGCCATTTTATTATGAATGTCACATTTGATCATGCCACATAAACTAAAAGAAGAATATCAACGAAGGTTAACTTGTTTAGTAAAGAGTTGACTCATCTGTAAGTTCGCAAGTTTAACTTTCGTTGAGTTTTGAGATCTACTCTAACTCTGTCTCCTCAGCTTCTGAAGTCTAACCCACTTAAACTTTTTTCTAAAAAAAATCTAAAAAGCAAAGAAAGATAGTATGTCTTCAATATGGAAAAAAAAATATTCTACCAACAATCGAACTCGAGCTCTCTTAAATGATTCTTCTTTTTGTAGAGCTTATTAACCCCCTTAACCTCAATCATTTGATTAAAATTTGTTTGTATGTTAAGCCAAATTATATGTAGTTATTATATGCATTTATTGGATCAACACTTGCAAAACTACAAAGCTGCATAGCAATGTTTTGGGATATTAGAGGGACTAAAATGAAAAGTTGATATATTTATAGGGATTAAAACGAAAAGTTGGTCTCTCAAAAATTTACCAACTTATTTTCCATCTTCACTTTTACCAACTTATTGGTCCCTCTAATATTAAAATTCACTTATTGTTAACAAAACTTGAAGAATAATCTGATCAAGTTTTTATGTATTATTAGTCAGTAGATAGATACATTTAAAAAATTATTAATATTACATTAAAATTTGATAATAACACTTATTAATTCTTTTGTTAAGTTAAGAATTAAAAACAAATGAAGGGAATAGTATATTCTACTGTCATTACAGTTTCTTGGATTAATCGTTGCACTGTAATCTTGCAGGCAGAAGTATATTATTATTACTTCTCCATCGGTATCTCAAATGATTAGGGTTTCCCACTTTATCATAATATATACTCATGCATATCGTTTATTTATTACTTGACTGCTTGGAACTGTCCTCGTGAGCTTAGTTCAATTGATATGGACAATGCATAATATATATAATGACAGCTGGGAACTTGTCATATTTTTTTCATTTAATTTTTTTTCCATGTTTATGATCTTGTTAATGCGAAGAGTGCCAATCTATAGAAAGAAGAAAAAATGAAATTACTCAAGAACACGTAGATGATGTGATAAAAGGTCTTTTGAGTTTAATAAGAGGTTTTAGGTATAATCCTACTCTAAAAATGCAAGTTTTTAAAAGAGTTTTGTCATTCATTGTGGTCATATTTGACTCGATGAATTAATCTTTGTAGATAAGCATAGAGACGCGGGTTAAAAAAAAAAGAGATAGAAATTAGAAAATTGAGATGGAAAAATTCTTTTTTACTAAAATTTTATATCAAAAGAAGTAAAATGACTTGAAAATGAAACTCTTTAAGTCACTAATATTCCAAGTTCAGTTAGCCTTAAAAAAACAAAAATCCCAAGTTCGGTTAAGAAATAATATAGATCTATTTGTCAAACATCTATACTATATATAGAAAACTACCCATTTTAGCTCTTTTGGGTTGGATTTTTCTTTACAAAAATGTCCTCAATTTTCAATAGAATAACACATGTAACAAATAGATAAGAATAAATTTAAATGAGTAAATAGGCAATTACCCCCCTGAAATTGTAAGTTTTGTCAATTACCTCCCTGAAATTGACAAAACTTCAATTACCCCCTAAAATTGCACAACGTTAATCAATTTACCCCTTCCGTCAAATTCTTTTGTTAGTCAACATGACTTTTTGCAAATACCCTCTGAAGTTTTGCAATTATGTGCAAAATACCCCCAAAATAGAAAATTTATATATTTTTTTTCTTATCCTTGATTAAAAAACACTTTCACAAAACAATAAACCTATAGGACCATGACAGACCAAGTCATGCTCAGAGTATCAACACTTACAACATTATTTAAATTCTTGAAAACACAACATAAGATAGTGAACATGGCTTCTCTCTTCTAAGATAGTGAACATGGCTTCTCCTTTCTTGACAATATTCTTAAAACGAAACTCTATAATAAAAGAATACAATATACGTGAGTTGGTTCAAATTTCCTTAAACTTGTTGACAATATTTGCATTAATGTTGTTGAACCTTGAGTTAGATAATATTAATCAAAACATCCTTACATTGTTGAACCTTGAGTTAGATACACTTCATGGTTTAGTTTAGAAGGAAGAAGCCATGTTCACTATCTTATGTTGTTGTGTTTTTAAGAATTTAAATAATGCTGTCGTAAGTGTTGATACTGTTAGAATGACTTGGTCTCTCAAGGTCCTGCTGGTTTTTACATTATCAATATAGATTTGTCTGTTTAGGATGTCTATAGGTTTATTGCTTTGTGGAAGTATTTTTGTATCAAGGATAGGAAGAAGAAAAGAAAAAAAATCAAGTTTGTGGAGCATTTTGCACATAAGTGCAAAACTTCAGGGGGATATTTGCAAAACGTTATGTTGACTAACAGAAGAATTTGACAGAGGGGGTAAATTGATTAATGTTGTGCAATTTCAGGGGGGGTATTTGAAGTTTTGTTAATTTCAGGGGGGGTAATTGACGAAACTTA
>Ga0315915_1006975_pt1 | contig 13644 bp, 14 predicted proteins | sample MpolbnodulesMG_FD_207738 | JGI IMG/M metagenome (GOLD analysis project Ga0315915, IMG submission 207738) | Medicago polymorpha root nodule microbial communities from Los Angeles, California, United States - branched nodules | ecosystem: Host-associated > Plants > Roots > Nodule | place: USA... | reverse complement strand
GTAAATATCCTTTGGGAAAAAAGGATGGGAAAGAGGTGAAACCTCGCAATGTTGTGAAGAAGATAATGAGGGCATGAAAAGCTATGGTTGAATCGCCCTCTCAAGAGTTATATGCAAATGCATTAGTGGAGTTCCAAGATGCTTGTAGTGATTTCCCACTTTTCCAAAATTATGCCATGACCACCTTGAAAGAAGTGAAGGATAAAATAGTGAGGGCATGGACAGACCATGTGCTGCATCTTGGTTGCAGGACCACCAACAGGGTAGAATCGGCTCATGCTTTAGTGAAGAAATATTTGGACAATAGTGTGGGTGATTTGGGTACTTGTTGGGAGAAAATATATGACATGTTGGTGCTTCAGTTTACTGCGATACAAACAACATTTGGTCAGAGCGTTACCGTATTGGAACATGGATTCAAAGATGTCACTTTGTACTCCAGGTTAGCTGGTCATGTGTCTAGATATGCTTTGGACAACATTGCATTGGAAGAGTCACGTTGTAGGGAAACATTGTGCATGGATAAAGAAATTTGTGGTTGTGTTCAAAGAACATCTTACGGGCTACCACGTGCATACGAAATTGCTATTAAAATCCTTGAATAGAAGCCAATTTTATTGGATCAGATACACCACCATTGGCATAGGTTACGTATGGGCGAAGAAAGTAATGAAGATGGTTTTTCTGTCGAGGATGAGTTGAAGGGTATTCAAGAACGTCTCAAGAAACTCCCTTTCCAAATGAAGCTTAAAGTCAAAGAGGTTTTACGGCAGTTGGCATTTCCTAAAACCACCATGATATCTCCACCACCACGAAAAGTACCAACCAAGGGAGCCAAGAAAAAAGTGGACATTGTGAGGTCTAAAGGAAAGATTACATCGACTAGTCGAATCCCTTCTTCGTGGGAGGTTGTTGATTCCCAAAATCCGGATAGTCAACCGTCATCATCACCAACAACTTCATCATTTAAAAGAAAAAAAGGTGCTTGTTTTGGTAAAACATCACTTTCCCCACTTCCACAACATACTCGGTATCCAAAGCCTAAGGCTATTCTGGTTCCAACGACTAATCCAGTTTTTGATTATATGCCAAAGTTCATGGTTCCATTTATTGAAAAAGTGGTGGATGTTATAGGCGATGGACATTGTGGATTTCGGGCTATAGCCGAGTTCATGGGATTGACCGAAGAAAGTCGTATCATGATTCGTCACAATCTTATTAAAGAGTTGAAAGATCATAGATATGATTATGTGAGAGTATATGCGGGTGAGGATCGTTATAACTACATTTTAAATGGCTTACATCCTCCCACAAAATGAAAGGTTGTGCACATCTTGTTGATAAGTGGTTCACTATTCCGAACATGGGACACATTGTTGCTAATTATTACAAAAGGTGTGTGGTCGTGTTGACAACTCTTAGAAAATTGGAATCTTTTTTTCCAATAAGAGGGCCACCACCGTCGGCTAAGCAAAAAACTCCCATCATGTGCCTTGGCTTAATTCCGATCCATTTCGTGCATATTTTTTTTGAAGGATGCTTGTCCACTACCTCCATTGTAACGCCCTATTTCTATTAAAGCGATAAAACACACGAATAAAACATATATTCAAGAAATAGACGCTACGTCATCAACAAATAACAAAATGTTAGCATGCATATATAAATTCTCAACAGTCGCAGTGGATATAAATCATACATCTCTAAAGTATACATGCCATGAGATCAATATACATCATCATATAAAATCTCTAAATCCCGACATATGGGTCAAATCTCAATAACAACAAAATCCAACAAAACATAAAGACCGACGTCCTAAATCAGAGCCTAATCTAAGACTCTAAGAAACGATAATGGAGATTAGCTCCCGCTATCCAAGCACTCACCAAAAGAAAACTACTCCTACACTCCATCTACCCATTCATAGAAACAGGTAGGCGTCAAAACCACTAGGGGTAAGCTTCACATCAATCATAATCCACATAAACAATTTGACATAAATGAATCAAATTAAATCTCAATTAATTATCAGGAGCAATTAACTTTTATATGCATATACACACAACAATTATAATGTCACGAGTATATATTCTCCATACACACCTACCAACAACAACCATTATTCACATACATCACTTAAGACTCATGCCAATATGATATGCGCCTATATAGGACACATATATGCATGTGGTACCATATCTCCGACAACTAGATGCCAACCGAACATCTGGTGTAGGAGTACACCTCCTCTTACGATTCAACTATGTAAAAGTACACCTCCTTTTACATTTCTCATATGACTCAATATGATTTAAGATGCATGGACATACAAGCAAAGACCCAATAATGCAAAACTTTCAACATATACATCCATTAATAACAATGTAAAAGTACACCTCCATTTACATGGATCAACTCCAACAACAATTGTATTATCAAGTATTTATGTCCACACAATCAACAATTCTCAATTCAAATGAGAGTCCTTGCCATATTATCAACTAACATCAACATCAATTGGCATACATACATTAATCAACATTAACTACATAATATGGCTCAACAACTTCATACACTTTCTCACAATTCGAGCAAAGGAGAAAATACGACATTTTATGATATCATCATATTCAACACCTAAAAATCATCCACATATCTTCATTTATCATATAACGTCATCCACCAAGGATTTATAAGGTAATCGGCTTAAAGAGACCATTTTCGACAAGTCCGTATCAAGTAGTAAAACGGCTAACATTGATATTTTTCAAAGCAAAATGACTTGTTCAAGTTAGAAAACCTACAACTCGATCTTAATTAATCATATAAGTATGAGCATAGGCCACTTACGAACTATCAAGAATTAGTTCAAAGATTAGCCTAAGTTCGTATGAGAAAATCCAAAGTTCACCTTTTCCACAATCCCACCCGAAAATCAAGTTTGGCATGATTAAGACATTATACCATCCTTACATGCCTTGTCTAAGTCTATATGAACTGTAGACCAAGCTTGTAACCCTTTTTGTTCACAAAAGTTCATTTTTCGACAAAATCCGAAAAACCGAAATGACACATTTACAAGTTTCAAACCATTTGGAAAATCTAAGTTTCAACAAAGCCAATTGTGTTCTAGTAGAAAAGTGAGTGAAAACAGCAAAAGAACACTTCAAAACAGTCGCATCGGACTCCTATGCGACTGCCCCCCAAGCACCTGAACACGGAACAACAATTATGTTGTCCTGTCCAGGGCGCCTGGCGCCAGGAAGTGGTAGAAGCGCCAACTCAGGCGCTGACCTTCTGGAAGTGGGCGCCTAGCGCCCTACCTCAGGCGCAGCGCCCCGATAACGCGTGTTTTCGCATGTTTCGGCCAAGGGTCTTCGCTATTTTCGCCCAAAATCGAAGGGTTAAGTCCCCCATTCATCAAAAATGATCCAAGGCATGATCCGGGGCTCTAACACATCGAATACACTCATTTCGTGACATTTGAATAAGTTATGAAATTGTTTAAAAGCTAATTTCTCAAAACACAAGTTTTCAACAACAACCAAATTCAATTCTTCTCAACAACTCAATCCAACTACAACAACTTCAATCATAACTCATATCCAAGCCAAGATATGAGATTATCAACAACAATCAACAACAACCACAACTTATAATCATGTATTCAATCACAATTCAACAACATCATGTCATAATTCCTCAATTGACCATAATTCATCAATTATCCATATATATACATCATGAACATGCAATTTATCATCACCCATTCAATTATTAACAAATTAACATACCCAAACATCTCACTAACACTAGAGCACGAATTTCAACAAGTAGGTTCATGATAATCACTTATTCAATTAAGCACTTATGCATATAACTATAGAAGAAGCTACAATTAATAGATTATGATTGAAATCTTACCCCCTTACCTCAATAAGAAACAATCCTAGCTCAAGCTTCAATTGAGCTCCTATGGGTTCTTCAATCTTTCTCTATAACCCTTCTCTCTTCCTCTTGCCCCTTTCTCTTTCTACCTCTTCTCAAAATTGTAAAATGATTGTATGACCCTATTTTCTTTAATGACTAATACTTATATAGTCTCTATACATTGGGCTTAACCCTCTTAGTGACTTAACGGGCTCACAACACTTATAAACCAACCCCCAAAGTTTCTATCCACTAACGATCAAAATAATAATAACGATCATTTACCGGTTATAAAATAAATCACTACTACTCGCTAGTAACTTGATAAATAATGGTTCTCACTCGAAACGCTAAAAAAAATCCTCACCATAATTACTAATTTACCCTTACTCACAAAATGACCAAAATTACCTTCTAATACCGAAAACCTATTAAAACACACACATAGGCAATTAGTCACATATAAGCATAATTAATCACACACAAAACAATTAAAATTAAATCTAGATAAAGGACTAAAATCTTGGTGACATTAACTCACAAACATCTCTTGATGAATAATGAATAATTAAGTCACAAACATCTCTACTTATTTATTCATTATTAATGTTTACACATATGATTTATTCGTTATTACATTTCATTTAATTTCATCCTCATGTATGATTTTTTTTCATAAAGCTTTTGTGAAGTGAAACATGTCTGAGGTTGCAAAAATTGAAGGCCGTGTTAGGTACTCCTCTTTTAAAAAGACAATTAAGGTTATGATAACGCTGACCGACTCTCTTGATGATTTGAAGGCACAACTTAACACTTATTTTGAGCATCTTGGTGAAAATCAATATACACGTCACTTGTTTGGTCAAACTTTTGTGTATTTTGAACCAAATGTCGGTTTGATTTAATTAAGGACAATTGTAAAAGATATTATATTTTTCTTGTTTATGACTGATTTTAAATGTTGTATGAGTTATATTGCCTTTAGAAATGCTCTACTTTAATTATAGGTAAAAACTGGCCGAAAATGACTTGGTAGCATTATGCAGAACCCACTGTCTGCATAATTGTTTTCCTCGGCTGTTAACTGCCGAGGTTTTCCTCGACAGTTAACTACAGCCGGTTTATGAATTCCTCGGCAATTAACTGCCGAGGGGCAATTTTGTCTTTTACATGTGTTTCTCAGCCTAACAAGATGTGTATTGATGAGTCAATAATGAGTCGATAATTAGTGTTTTTTATATAATATTTGAGTTTATTATATTTAGATTTATTATGTTTTTATTTCCTTTTTAGAGCTATTTTACTTCAATTGCAAGTTATTTTATTTTAAGAACAAATTATTCAAAGATTGCGTCTTGGAGCAAAAGAAATGTGATTTGGAGCTGATTCGTGCCTAAAATATGAAGAATCTAGACAATTTTATCAGGCATGGTCGTGCCTGCAAGCTTCCAAGCCAGAATACAAGTCAGAAACACAGGCACGGCCCGTGCCTCCAGTTGCATGGTCGTGCCAACCCTCCAGACAGCTTTTTGCTCCTTTTGCTTCTTGTACAAGTTGCCTATTTTAGTTTACTTCTAACCAAAAGCCCATGGTTTCTTGTGGAACATTCTATTGATGTATTTCTTGGGCTTAAGTAGTTGTAGGCTATAAATAGAGTAGCTAGCAATCACAACAAATCATCTTTTGTTCTAGGAATTCAATAGTGACAATTGTTTTCTTTAATAAAAGTTCTTTCTTTTATTTTCTTGTTATTTTATTTCTGCTCTTCTTCTTCTCTTCTACGTCTACGATGAACATGAGTGAGTAGACTCTTCTTGTCTTGGGATTGTTGGATGAGTCAAATGACCTAATCCTAATCAAACCAAGCCTCGAACCCTAATTTTATATAAATTTACTTTCTAATCTAATTTCACCGTTTTTATAATGAATTAACAAATACCAAACTCATAAAGCGACAGCGGAGGGTTAGTATTTGTTAATTCATCATCACAAATATCAAAGTGAAGCCTCGAAAGAAGAAGTTTTGATATTGGAGCAAGTGAAATTAGACAAGGATTGCGAAAATGAGAATAGTCTAGCAAACCTTGAGACAAATAAAGTTTTGTTCTTCAAGGATTCTAATAGCAATCAACCATGAGAATAGGCGTGGTTGCTAGAGGAACACACTCACTGAAACCGAAAGGAGATGTGATAGGCTTAAGAGAAACTTGTCTTTAGAAAGTAGGTCCAATATAAAGTTTAGGTTTAGGGTTTGGTTTGTGAAGGGTTTGTCACCAAGATGAACCAATAATTCCAAGGCGCTTTTTATTATTATTATTTTCAACCGTAAAAATCAAACCTTTTTCAACTGAAACTCTTTTCTAATCATCAATAAAAATTAATTGAATTGAACAACTCCCTGTTGGAACGATACTCTCTTTTTACTACTTCGGTAAACCGTGCACTTGCGGACTTACCTCATCAATAGGAACATCAACATTAACTTTCAGCTTAGTTAACCATCTGAAGTCTGGATTCTCAGAATGCATACAGGCAGAGATAATGCTTGAAGCATCCATGTAGACTGGTGTGTCTGAGATGTACAGTTTGCTCATTTCTTGATGTCTCCTGACATTCACTTCTTCCATGCTAGTAATGGCATTCTTGAACCAGTCTTGAAGTGAGTTCATAGCTTGATTATGTGCTTTCAAAGACTGTGTCTGAAGTTCACACATTACTTAGTCAACTCTTTCTCTCAGCCTTGTCCATTCATCCACATAGATCTTCTCATGAACAAAGTTGTTTCTTGTCTTCACCAACCTGTTTAGATCCTTGAAAATATTCTCACAAACCTCTGTTAATATAGTAGAGTCTAGTAACAAGGTAGGTGAGGGTGGTACAACAGTAGTAATGATTATGGCTTGACGACAATTTTGGTTAGAAGAGTTGGGATTGTCAATGACTGATGTTTCAGAGATAGGTTGAGAGGGTGTAACAAATGGTGGATCATGAATAGACTCTAGGACAAAAGGAGAAGATGAGCTTAATGGTTGATTCAAGAATCCAGGTCTAAACCATTGGTTATCTTGCTCATCTTCAACATCAGAATCTGATGTGATCATAATCTCAGGTCTTGTAGAGTTTTCATGTGCAGGTTGAGGTTCAAGAGTAGCTTCTGAAGAGACAGATGGTAAGGCTACATTTATGGGTTGCACAACAAGTGTTGTTTCTTCTGATAAGGAAGGATTATTATTAGAAGCAGGTGATTTGAGAGATGAAGATTTCTTGTTGGCTAGGTTTCTCAATGCAATACCAAATGAGATGTTAGAGTGTGTAGCATTAAGATGATATGGTTGAAATTCAGGGTGAATGATAATTTCAAAACAGGTGTTTGAGGCCATTTGTGAGTTAGGTTCTTGTTGTTGGGGGTCTTCTAAAACAAATTCATCGAAAGCTATTTCAAAGGCTATTTCTGAGTTTGGCCTATACCCTGGTAATTCACCTTCATAGTGATTAATCAGTTCCTCAAGTACAGATGGATCACTAGTTTGGGTTGTTGGTTGAGGTAGAGATGATGATCTTTCAAGAATATTTGGCTCAAGCACTGCTTGCTCACTTTCAACCTCTGCATCAACAGGAATAGTTTGAAGAGGCTGAATGAATGGTGGTTGAAGAGGATGATTAACAGGCAATTTAGAACAAACCTCAATTGTCATTTATGCCATCTCACTTATACTTTTCAGTACTTGTGGATACACAGGCACAAATTCATCAACAACAGGCTTTTTATGGTGCTTGGTAGATGGTGATGGGGCTAGAGATTTATGTAGATCTTCATAGACTTTATTCAAGTGAATATTATCTATGTTTGAGGAGGTTGAGGTTGATGTAGACTCTATTTCTACTATACTATCAGAAGTATTATGAGAATAAGTGTTACCTCTTGTAGCTTCTGAAGCATCAGCTTCTAAAGTTCCAACTCCTGAACAAGCAACATCCTCCCTCTGTGATTCTTCAGCAATGTTGAGCAGATCCCCAACTACTACCAAATCTTGAATGCCTTCTGTAAGCTCAACTACCTTCTGAGCAGCTTCACCAGTTGATTTCTTCAACAATACTTTAGCAGGCACATTTAAATCTCTTGAAATCTCAAGGGCTTGTTGTAAAGCAGCATCATTAATAGCTTTCTTTCTCCTTACTTCCCTAGTGACCAGATCAATAGCAGCTTCAATTTCGTCATCTTCTTAATGTACATAATCTGATACTTTCAGTTTCCTGATGTTCTTCTTCTTGTTCTTCTTCTGAATCTTTGGTTGAGGAGGTATGACTCCTGAAGATTCAGTTGAAGTTTCACCTCTAGTTCTCTAGTTTAGAATCTTGACAGGTCCTAAATCCTGAACTTCATCTTGAATGTTTGGCATAGCAGAACCAACTTCTTGAACAACTTTCTCCTTCTTAGCCTTCTTAGGCTTAGGTTCAGAAGCTTCTTCATCTTCAGCAGCTTCTGAAGTTGATTTCTTCTTTGACTTCCTCTTCTTAGAAGCAACTAGTAGAGGAGCACCATACATAGTATCTGGGATGTTACTGAACTTTATGATCTCCCCAGTAGTCTTCCAGTGGTCATATACAAATGCAGCTTGTACCTCAGGAGGATCTTCCTTGAGATTGGGGGAAAATCATCCATAATGTTGGATAAGATCATGGACTCCTTCAGATCAGTATCCATATTGACAACCTCTTTTACCAGAAGCATGTGTTTTAGAGTGCTACCATTGATATACTTTCCTACCACTGTGCCCAAAATCTTATCAGTAACCAATTTGGACAACATGAGTGCTTTCAAGATTCCTCCTTGATGAAATATCTCATATAGCAACCTTCCATAAGGAATATAAGCTCTATTCTTCTCCTGACTTTCCTTCAAAGCCCATAAGATGTGGTGAAAGATGTATCTTGGCAGATTCACCTTCTCAAATGTGATAAGGAAGTGTAAAAACACTTTGTGCTCTAGAGACAGCTGATCTACCCCTCCACCCTTGGGTAGAAAACACTCTTTCATCAGCTTCTGAAGAACCTTGTGTTCTTTCTGCATATCATAGTATTTTCCTTTCTTCTTGCCTTGAAATAGAGTATCACGAACAACAGGTATCCAGGAGCTTGTCTATCTATTCAGATTCCATTGAAAAGCTCCTTCAACCTCTCTTCTGCAAGCTCTTCCAATGATTTCTTCAGTAATGGTGACTGGAATCCTCATTATGTTTGAACGAATTTCTGTTATGGTAAACTCCTTCAAACCCATCTCTGCTCTTGTCTTCCCTTTCATACCAGGATCAATCAGGACCATATGATCTTCTTCAGCCTTAGTAGCATTTTTGTCGTAGATTTCTGCTCTTACCCAGAAGTACTTCACCAAATTCTCATAAGATGGATCATCCAGCATAGTGAAGTAACCTGATAAATCTTGATATCTCAAATAGCTTGAAAGATAACAATCTTGATATCCATTGGATTCTCTACTTGAACCGTTAACTGCCCTTCTTCAAGTTTCATTGTTCTTCCTTTAATCTGGAAAGATTATCCAGAATCTATTTGCATGCAAGTACCTTGATTTGAACTTCAAGATGCCATGAAGATTTACGAAGTTTTAGGGTTCTAAGTTTTTATTTTGAAAAGATGAGAGTTTTTTAGAGAATAGGTCTAAAATCAGAAAGTGTAGGAAGTGAAGTGAGAAGTGTGTGTTTTTGTCTAAGTGTTTTTAGTAAAAATGTTTGCAAATCAAAAAGGGGACAAACAAACACAACATTAATGACATAGGGGGCGCAAGATAGTTCATTCAAAGCATAAATTCATCATTGCCCTATTACGATATACACCAATACACATAAGCCACGTTAGCATTTTTCAGAGTAACTGCCATGCTAGTGGCACAGGTGTTACCAAAAAGTAACTTCCAACGTTTCCACTAACACTACTATTCATAAGCAAAAAATCCAGCTTCTGGAGTTCAGATGTTGATGTCATCAGAAGCGCATTTTCCTCAGAACCTCAGTGAAGAGCTGCTGATGGACTATAGCTTCTGAACCACTTCAGAACCTAAATTCCTTTTCAGAGACAAGCATTTAATCTGACACAAAGTGTATGTTAAAAATTTTCTTTATAAAATCAAATATTTCCACAGTTAAAGGCTTAATAAATATATCAGCCCATTGATGTTCAGTATCAATGAATTGTATATCTAAAATTCCTTTTTGAACATAATCTCTAATAAAGTGGTGTTTGATTTCAATATGTTTGGCTCTTGAATGTAGAATTGGATTCTTTGACAAACAAATAGCAGCAGTATTATCACAATAAATGGGAATATTGTTAGCATTAATTTGATAATCTTCCAACTGATATTTCATCCAAAGTAGTTGTGTACAACAACTTGCAGCTGAGATGTATTATGCTTCTGTTGTAGACATAGCAATAGTTGCTTGCCTATCGCTAGCCCAGGATATCAGATTCTCACCAAGAAACTGACAGTTTCCACTGGTTGATTTTTTTTCAATCCTGTCACCAGCATAGTCAGCATCACAGAATCCAATCAACTTATAATCTAAGGATTTCCTGTAAAGGAGTCCAAGATTTTTTGTTCCCTTCAGATACCTAAAGATTCTCTTAATAGAAGTTAAATGAGATTCTCTAGGATCTGACTGGAATCTTGCACACAAGCATACACTGTATAAAATATCTAGCCTAGATGCAGTGAGGTATAACAAAGAATCAATCATACCTCTATACAACTTTTGATCTACCTTTGATCCAGTATTTTCTTTGTTTAAGGTGCAGGTTGGATGCATTGGTGTGTTCATCACTTTACAATCTTCAAGCTTGAACTTCTTCAGAAGCTCCTTAGTATACTTTGTTTGATGAACATACACACCATCTTTGCATTGATTGATTTGAATTCCAAGGAAGAACTTCAATTCTCCCATCATGCTCATTTCAAATTCATCCTGCATTAACTTAGAAAATTCCTTGCAAAGAGATGCATTAGTAGAGCCAAATATTATATCATCAACATATATCTGCACAACAAGAATGTCTTTCTCAAGAGTCCTTCTGTAGAGTGTTGTGTCAACCTGACCTCTTTTAAAATCATTTTCAGTTAAAAAATTAATTAGTCTGTCATACCAGGCTCCAGGAGCTTGTTTAAGACCATATAGTGATTTCTTAAGTTTATAAACATGGTCAGGATACTTAAGAACCTCAAAACCAGGAGGTTGCTTGACAAACACTTCTTCTGATATCACTCCATTGAAAAATGCACTCTTTACATCCATTTGATATAATGTTATGCCATGATATACTGCATAGGATAGAAGTAACCTGATTGCTTCCAATCTTGCAACTGGAGCAAATGTTTCAGTATAATCAATGCCTTCTTGTTGACTGTAACCTTAAGCAATAAGTCTGGCTTTGTTTCTGACTACTTCTCCTTGTTCATTCAGCTTGTTTCTGAATACCCATTTTGTTCCAATAATGTTCTTATGTTGAGGTTTTGGTACCAGATCCCACACATCATTCCTTTGAAACTGATTTAGCTCTTCTTGCATAACTAGTATCCATTTATCATCTGAAAGTGCTTCACCTACTGTACTAGGCTCTATCACTGATAACAATCCTATCATAGACTCTTTTTGTCTGAAATATGATCTTGTTCTTCTGGGACTGTCTTTGTTTCCAATGATTTGATCCTCAGGATGTGAAGACTTGTACATGAATGTATTCTTGTATTGATTAGCTTGCTGAGAACCATCTTGAACTTCTAGAGTGGGTTCAACTTCTGGACTCTCTGCAGACTCTGGAGTCTGAACAGGTTCTGAAGTGTGTTCAGGCACCTGCATATCTGTCAAACTTTCACCTTGCTCTGGAGTTTCATTTCCAGGCTTTTTGTCATCAAATTTAACGTGCATTGATTCTTCAACACAGAGTGTCTCTGAATTATATACTCTGTATGCTTTTGACCTTTCAGAGTAACCTAAGAAGATTCCTCTTTGGGCCTTGACATCAAATTTCTTTAGGTAGATTTTGTTATTTAGAATGTAACAAGTACATCCAAATTGATGAAAGTAAGAGATATTGGGTCTTCTTCCCTTAAAGAGTTCATATGTTGTTTCTCTAAGATAGGTCTGATATAGATTCTATTTTGGACATAACATCTTGTATTCACTGCTTCTGTCCAGTAATGTTTAGCCAAATTATTTTCATGAATCATGGTTCTAGCCATTTCTTGTAAAGTTCTATTCTTTCTCTCTACAATCTCATTTTTCTGTGGAGTTCTAGGAGAAGAGAATTCATGGAGGATTCCATGTTTTTCACAAAAAGCTTCAAATGGCTCATTTTCAAACTCTCCACCATGATCATTTGAGTGTAGAAGCTACTGAATACATCATAAGCATTATCCTTACTTCTTAGGAATTTTACCCAAGTCCATCTGCTATAATCATCAACAATGACTAAACCATATTTACTTCCATATAAGGATGCAGTGTTAACTGGTCCAAATAAATCAATATGAAGTAACTCTAAGGGTCTGGAAGTTGAGACAATGTCCTTAGTTTTAAAATATGATTTAACAATCTTCCCTTTCTGGCATGCACCACAGAGTGCATCTGAATGATAGTCAATGTTAGGTAAGCCTTTAACAATCTTCCCTTTCTGGCATGCCCCACAGAGTGCATCTGCATTGAGGTCAACAAAGTTATCCATGTTGGGAAACAAGAAAAGGCCATATATGAGTAAGGCGAGGACAGATTCAAAGGCGTTGGTCTTTTTGGCTTTAGCAAAGTCAGAGGCTTTTTAGTAGAGGAATTTAGCAGTTAGGCCTTGGAAGTTGTTTTTGATGGTGAAGTGAGGAAGGACTATGTCATAAGGTTTTAGATGAAGAGCTTTTGCAATGATTGCAGGCTTAGGGGCGAGTTCAAAGCCATTGAAAGGTTCTCCTTCGGACACCGGTAAGCCAACCCAAAAGGCATATTCTTCAAGAGTGAGGACAAGCTGCTAATCGGGGAAGGTAAAACAATCATAAAGCGGGTCATAGAATTGTACCAAAGTCTCCAAGATTCCATCTTCAACCTTCACTTTGAGGAGGTCGAGCAATCTCCCATGACAGTCTCAAAAATTCCTTGGATTAGTTACTTGAGTTCCTAGCTCCCTTAGCCTTGTCAAATCTGGCTTCTTGAAACTATACTTCTTAATACTCCTCGTTTTAGAACTCATCTAAAATATTTACAAAAATCTTGTCTAAGTCCTTCGATAATTTAATGAATGAGAGGAAAAAAATATTTATGGATGAATGCAGGTATGCATGATTATGCTAAAGAACATGGTGTGGTTCAAGTCCATATGTTGGAGTTAAGGGCACATGCGCCATTTGGTAAGGACTATGGTTTCAAATGTACCTGTATCACGGGTTCTACCAAGTTCCCAAATTGCAACCTCCTTTTGAATATATCGGTGCATAGGACTGCTCCTAGTCCAATAACATTCACAAGGAAGTCTAGTTTGAGTGTAGTATCGCGTATCAACTAAATTCAAGACTGCTCTTGGTTTAGCCACCACACTACGTCCTATAAAGGCCAAGATGGGTTAAGGGTGATCTAAAGGTTCTCAACGTTTGACGGACTTCAAAAATAATAATGCTTATCACGACTGCTCATGACGACATATTTATTACTTTTGAGACCT
>Ga0315915_1006973_pt1 | contig 13648 bp, 11 predicted proteins | sample MpolbnodulesMG_FD_207738 | JGI IMG/M metagenome (GOLD analysis project Ga0315915, IMG submission 207738) | Medicago polymorpha root nodule microbial communities from Los Angeles, California, United States - branched nodules | ecosystem: Host-associated > Plants > Roots > Nodule | place: USA... | reverse complement strand
GAAATCCTATCGGGGTAAGAATAAAGAGCGTTATGTTCTACCTAAAAGAAGATGAGGAGATAGCCTGGATTGATTTAAGTACCCAAAGGATTGAGGAAATTGGGGTTAAAGCAGAGTCACCAGCTTGGTGTCAGATTGTAACTTATAAGGAAAACCTTCTTTCTTTTGGAGGAATGAATAACTAATTTTTTCGTAGTCTAATAAACTTTGTCATTAGATTTAGGATTTTATACCAAGATGAATGTTATGAAGGAAATATTTGTGGTTTCCTATGCTTAATTCTGTTTTTATATGCATTTGGCTTTGCTTTCTGTTTCTATTAGTGATATGTATTCTACATCAAATGCCTCTATTTTATCTGTTCAAAACTTTGAGTTTTTGTTGATCCTTTTAACTTGACGTTCATAATTTGTATGATGCAAAATCTAAACCAAGTTATTTCTGGTCAACTTTCTTCAACTTTTCTCAAGTTGGTCATCTTATTCTTGTATAAATATAAGAGCTAAAAAGAGGCAAAAGGAGGGCTAAAAGATTCCAAGGAAATAATTTATAGTTCTGATGTAACACAAGTCAGTAGCATGTGAGATGTAATTTTTTGATATGATTGCCATGTTCATTCCGCTCATTTTCTCTATTCTCAAGAGTAAATTTAAATTCATACACAAGTCATTGACGCAAAATTGTGGGATGAAAATGTAACATTAAGCAAAAGAATTGAGAGAAGTGTTAAACAAGTAAACAGGCAATGCTACAAGCTTGATTTTTGCCACTGTTAATTGTAACTTTACGGACTATAGATAACAATAGGGCTTCTAACGATATAACGAGGGCTTCTCCAAATAAGGGAAGCTGATACGATTTTCATGCTTGCCATAGATTTTGCTTTCACAACTACCTTGAAGTTCCTCTTTTGTAAGGTGTGAGAGAAAATGAGACTAGTAGGCTTCACTGTGATTTCCACTCCTTTTGGAGATTTGATGGTCGCATTAAAGACGGTTGGTCCCGGACCTACATTGGTAACTCTTCGCCTGAACACTCCTACTGTTGTGTCTGTGTTGCTTTTCACACTTAATTGCATGCTTGGATAGTTAATAGCATCATGACCAATCCCAGGAAGCAAAGAAGCGCAATTTATAGGAGAGCCGATTAGTACTGATAAATCGGAACCATTATATCCCTCATGGCATAAGAACTGAATATAAGCAATGTCATCCATGTCATAGACTAAACCAGGATTCAAAGCTCTTGTTGGGTTAACTTGACCAGCACCAAATGCAAACTCTGCCTCCTTGTTAACTTTCTGGCTCATAGGTTTAGCTTTACAAAGATAACACGTTATTATGACTATAGATAGGATTATTAAAAAAACTAAAAACTGATCTATGACTGATAGCTCAAAAACTGAACTTGGTTCAATTCAGTCACAGTTGGTTCATTTCGGCGAGTTCAGTTTAATGGTTCGGCCCGGTTTTTTGTTTTTTAAGCAATCCTATTATTCAATTTGGTTAAAATTTTGGTTTATTTTACAGTCCTAAGTATCAGTTAATAATACCATTTTGGTATGTTTGGTTTTCTGTAAAGGTAGTTCTAGTTCGAAACCACAGACCGGCGCACTGCACCTTTTTGCCAGTTAGGTTCAGTTTGGAAATATTACAAAAAACAATTGGAAATATATTTCACTTTTTCATCAGTCTGTTTCTGTATCATCGATAGATATTTCAATTCATGGCTGCTGCTTCTGCAACAACAGATAAGAAGAAGGTTAGTACTTCTTCACACATACCTGACGATCTTACTTTCTCAATTCTTTCCAAATTGCCTCTTAAATCTCTCACAAGATTCACATGTGTTCAAAAATCATGGTCTCTTTTATTCCAAAACCCTATTTTCATGGACATGTTCCGCGTCAATTTCTTCTTCAAATCTATACAATACGAGGACGATGACGATGACAACACACGTCTCCTCCTAAAGCAAAGCAAGCAGGGGATTCCCTTTCACGACTCGTTGTACACTCTTTCCGGTCAAACGTTCGAAGATAGGGTGAGATTAGATTGGCCACCTCCTTTTCCAGAAGATGATTCATCTGTTGAGATTTTAGGTTTTTCTAGTGTTAATGGCATTCTTTGTCTCTGTCATGGCCATGGATATGATGTAACAACTGTATTGTGGAACTCTGCTACCGGAGATTTTAAGGTCATTCCACCTAGCCATCAACCGGAAGAGTGTAATTGCCCGCCTGTGGGATTTGGTTATGATCGTGTTAGAGATGACTATAAGGTGATTCGAATTGCTCAATATCCTGATATGGTCTTTGAAGGTAATTGGGTTTGGTTACCAAAAAAGGATAGCCATTTATGGGAGATGGGTGAGTTGTTGGATGACATGTTGGATGATGATGATGAATTTTGGGAGGGGTGAGCAGTTAACATGTATGATCCTTTTTGGGAGATATATAGTCTCAAAAGTAACTCCTGGAGGAAACTCGAATGCCCTGGTATGCCTGATCCCTGGGGTGGTGGTTTTCATCATGTGAATTTGAATGAATTTTGTCATTGGTTAATGTCAAGTTATATGTTGTCTTTTGACTTTAGTAATGAGATATTCTTTTCAACAAATTTACCCTCTGAATCGGACATACTACCTCCTCTTACACTACGAGAGGAAAACTTGGTTGTGTTAAATGGGTCAATTCTTCTAATTGTTAATGAATTCCTTAAAACTCCTTTTCACATATGGATTTTGGGTGAACTCGGTGTCAAGGAATCGTGGACTAAATTCTTTGTTCTTGGACCCTTAGACTTTAGTATTATGCGTCCTATTGGAGCGGGGAAGAGCCATATATTCATCAGAAAAGAAGATAATGAGCTAGCTTGGTTTGATTTTAGTACCCAAAGGATTGGGGAAATTGGTGCTAAAGGAGACTTGGTTTGTATGCAGATTATAACTTATAAGGAAAATCTTTATTCATCTTGGAGTTAATGAATAATTTTTTGCTGTCTAATCTAAGTTTTCAGCCTATATTTGGAGGACATTGTTTCTAGATTTAGGATTTTATATATGAATTGGCTAGTCCATTGCCCATATTTCATTGTCTGTGCTTCATTCTCGTTTTCTATGAAACAGTTTGCTGTCCATTGTTCTGCATTCATTACGGCTACAAAAGTGATTCCTACTTTCTTGTAAAGGATACAAAGGTGCACTTTACATTTATGATGTATCCTGCAAATAGCAGGACAGTTGTGAATTTAGTAACTTCACATCTCACATCAAAGAAATTTAGATGTGTGGGGTAAGTACCGGTGAATAATTCATGTAAACCCTCCTAAACTCCCCAAAACCCTCCTCCAATACAATTTTTTAGTTCCCCCTACTGAGGATGATTTTGTATTATGAAGAAAATGAACCCCGCAAAGCCTTCCCCTCTCAAAGTTATCTATTTCTTTCACTGGCTCCTTCCCTCCAAACTCACAAACAAAGCCTAAAAGTTTCCTCATTTGGTTTCCATGACATTCACAGGCTCTCTCATCAAATGGGTCAAATAGTGCTTACATACTGTTCAAATCCAGGCAAAATCGTGTCATGATTTGCCTAAATCGCGCCACGATTAAGCTCGTACACCGTACTGTACTGCACCTTTATCCAAAATTGTGCCACGATTTTTCATCCAGAAGCACACCCACATTCTGCCTTAAAAATCATACCACGATTTCAAAATCATGTCACGGTAGAAAACTGCCGGAAACTCCAAATTTTGAGTCATCACAACTATCAAATTGTCCAATCCCATTTTGAAATGATTTTAGTTACTTTTTTTTTTTGAATAAGCAATAATTTTAGTTACTTGATAAGTTGAAGCCTTGTAAAGAGTTAAAATTTCATTCTTTAAATTGCAAAATTGGATGCTTTTTTTTCTTTTTTTGAGCAAAACTGGATCCTATGATGATTTGGACTCCAAATCCTCAACTGGACCTAAAAAAGAGACCATCAATCGAATCAAACTATCATTCAGATCCTATAAAATTTTCTGCATCAATGAGTTGGATATGTGACATTGAAATTTGCAGTCAATATACTAGACAATTTAAAAGAAATCGCGAAAATTGTTTACCTTTATGGTTTTTCAAAATAATAAAGACCAAATAATATACTGCAAAGGTCTTGGAACAGAATGGCAATAAGTTTGAGGGAAAAAGACTTCGATCCATAATTAAGATAATGAGATTTCAAATCTGCACTGCTACCCTGCACTGATTGTTTAAGTGTGGTAAAACATAAGCTTGTGAAAAATCATAACTTATATTTTTTTATTTTTTTTTGCTTGTATAGGAGTATTAAAGTTATCCAAATGAAAATTCTTCTTTCTTGTTGAGTTTTGGAAAATCAATCAAGCACCTAAATATGCATATTCTTCCTTTGTTTCTCTTCTCGTATCCATTTGCGTTTTCCCATCTTTACGGAATCAAAAAATGTAACAAGCACCTAAATATGCACATTTTTTGGGATTTGTTTGAAATTGTGTTACTTGGAAAAGTGATAGGGGATCGTGCTATTTTGGATGAAATGTAAGTTGCAACAAGAAATTGGAGAAATGCCATAAAGATATGGAATTTTCTCCAAATTCTTCATGCAACTGGCTTCCACAAACTAATATCTTACATCCTTTTTTCTTGCTTGTTTGAAAAGGCAAAATATATTGATAAAGCTCTAATCAAAACACAAGGCATGATATGATTAGGCTAGAATTAAAAAAAACATTGTATTGTAAACCACAAAACCACACCAATTAGCAGCAACTAATTGCAAAACCAGAAAATAGGCTCACTGACAGACTGATGAGCACACTGAACAGATACAGCAGAAGAAAGACTCAACATACATTTTAAGATCATTCGATAATTGATACAGACAAAATAGAGGTAATTCAGTATAGATAAAAGATCCATTTTATACAATTGAAACAGAAATCAAAATGTTATACAAATAAACAAGAGTGTAAACATGAAAACAAATATGACATAAGTTTATTTCTCTAATATTTGATCATCAATTAAATATGACATTCACGTCCATAAACCTCTTGGTTGAAAGCTTTGAGATTAGACTACAAAAACAATTAATTATTCATTCCTTCAATCGAAAGAAAGTTTTCCTTATAAGTTACAATCTGATGTACATACAGTACAGAAACCCCAATTACTGCAAATATTTGAGTTCTTAAATTAAATCGGGCTAGATCACCATTTTTTTTTACAAAGAATATGTCATTCTTCTTCGCTGCTCTTATAGGACGGCTAACGCAAGTTAAGGGTCGGACAATGAAGAGTTTAGTCCAAGATTCCTTAACACCGAGTTCACCCAAAATCCATATGTGAAAAGAATTCATATCATCGTAAATGCACATCGAAGCAACAGAGTCATTTAATATCAACAGGATCCACTCATACATCACAACTGAATCAGAGGGTAAGGCTGTTGCAAAGAATTTTTCATTGCTAAAGTCAAACGACAATATTTCAGTTTCGAACCCAAACCAATGGCACCATTCATTCAAGTTTACCAGAGAACTACATGGCCAAGGTAAAGGCATATCGGCCCCATCAAGTTTCCTCCAAGAATTATTTCTTAGGCTATATATCTCCCATTCAGGGTCACACATCTCTACTTTTTGTCCCTCATCCATCAAAAGATCCAACTTCCGAAAAGAGCTCTCCTTCTTATGCACACAAACCCAATTACCTTCAAAGTCTATAGGATATTGGGCATTCCGTATCACCTTATAGTCATCTCTAACATTGTCACATCCAAATGCAATGGGACATGAATTACATTCAATGTTGTCGTAGGGTTGAAGGCTAGGAGGAATGATCTTAAATTCCTCAGTAGCAGGGTTCCACAGTACGGCTGTTGTGTCAGTGCCTATTTTTTGGTAGATACAAAGCACGCCTTTAACACTAGTAGAACCCAAAATCTCAATAAATGAGTCATCTAGCTTAAAAGGAGGCGGCCAATCTAATCTCACCTTATCCTCGAACTTTTCGCCTGAATGTGTGTATGGTGCGTCACGATATTCAAAGTTGACAGTCCTTTCTATGAAGAGGAGACATGTGCTGATGTCATCCTTGTCATGTTTGGATATGAAAAAATCGTTGCAGAACATGTTCATGAGTATATAGGGTTTTGGAATACAAGAAACCATGATTTTTTAACACAAGTGAATCGTTTAAGATTTAAGCGGCAATTTGGAGAGAATAGAGAAAGCAATGTCGTCGTGTATGTGAGAATTATTAACCTTCTTATTTGTAGATGCAGGCATGATTTAAAATCTCTATAGACGATAATGAAACAGACTGAAGTTTGGAGAAAGCAAATCAAAAGGACAAAAACAGTTTGAGAGGAAAGGCATCGCAAAAGTTGCAAACCATGACATATATTTAGAATCTTTTTTCGTTTTAGGAATATATTTTTTCTTATTTTAATGTGGAATTTTTGTTTGCTTAATCGATAAGAAATTAATCAGTTATTAATTAAAGTGAGAACGAAGGTCAAAAATTCAATTCAAAGTCGTCCAATTGCTACTTGTTTTAGGTGCAATCTTCATGCTGAGACTTTTGTTCATTATGTGTGTTATTGTAATTACTCAACAAACAATTGGAGTCATTTTAGATTTAATTACCTGGATTTTTTCTCTGACATGATTGATCATGATTGGCTTAAAAATGGTTGGATGGGTCCATGTCGTTTTCTGTTTGTCGCTGCTCTTTGGTGGTCTTGGCGTCACCGAAACAACATGTTGTTTAGTAATGAAACTTGGTACATACATCATCTTTCTTTCAACATTCAAAGTATGGTTCAAAATTTCAAAGCTTGCTTCAAACCAACCTCTAATGTCACACTGGAAAGTAGATTCATGAAGTGGAATAATAAAAATATCTTTAATGGTAGCTGCCTAGACTCCCATGTTAGAGTTGGCTTCAGTTGTGTCTTCACAATAATATTGGTTTTTACCTATCAGGATTTTCAGGTTATAATCACACTTCATCGGATATTCTCCAAGGAGAATTATTTACAAGGGCCTCTTGTTAGATACATCGATGAACATTGATGAGCTAGTTTGCTACTATGATTCCTTACATTGTATAAATCTCATCAACGGCCTTCCCATGAAATGCCATGTTCATGTTGTTTTGATTCAAGACATAAAAGTTTTGATCGAGCAAAGCAACATCAATATTTGTCACACCCTTCGCAAAGGAAACCAAGGCGCAGATTTTATGGATATGCTTGGAGCTTTATCGAATGTGGACTTCCTCATCCATCCTTCTCCATCAGATGCTATTATGAGTCTTCTCAAGATTCACGCAACAAGAACTTTTTTCTCTAGGGATTAGTTCTTTGTTTTTCTTGTTCCATCTCAATGTGACCAATTATTTGACATAATCGAGACAGTGAGATTTCAAATCTACACTGCTACCCTTCACTGATTGTTTAAGTGCTGTAAAACACAAGCTTTTGAAAAATCATAACTTAAACTTCTTATTTTATGCTTGTATATGAGTATTAAATATTGATATATTTCTAAGGTGTTAAAGTTATCCAAATGCAAATTCTTCCTTCTTGTTGCACTATATAAAGCAATCATGAACCTAATATGCATTTGTTGCACCACTTTGTCACAATGGCCACAAAAGTAATTTTCAAAAATAGTTTCTCTTGTATCCATTTGAATTTTCCCAGATTTATGGAATCAAAAAACGTGACATAGTTTAATTTTTCAAAATTGCTAGAGCGAAGCGATGATACACATTAGTATTTTCTGCTAGATAATTTTCCAAGTTCTAACTGCACTATATGAGGGTTTGAGTTAACTAACTCTGTTTGGCTAACCTTGTTTTATTTTGATGTCAATTTATTAAACTCAATTGTGCAATGTGTCTAGTGAGATAATGTGCGTGCTTATGCAATCTGATAGAAGGTTAAAGGCACAAATCTCTTGACTTGATTGTTCAGATCAAGATGCGGCATTTGTGCTATGTTTATCAGTTCCACATTTGGTGTATATTCTATACAAGTGTTGTACCAAGTTGTGCTTATCAGTTTCTGTCATTTGCCTATTTTCTTTTTTGGGATTGGGTTGAAAGTGCGTTACTTGATGCCAATTAAATGAAAGGAGGTTACTGGGACAAGTGATAGGGGGTGGCGGCAGCGCCCGTTTTGGTTTAGCTGTTTTCCATTGGTGTATTAAGTGTAGGTGTCATTGTGTGGTTTTGACTGGGTAACAAAGTTCTTTGATCAGTGTTTTTACAGGGTTCGAAGTCAATAAATGTCAATAAAACACATGTAAAAATATGTAAATATGTAAAAATATGTACAAATTTGACACTCAATTTCTAGTCAAGCATGTACTACAAATTACAAATATATAGGCTAATTTGGAGATAAATAACATAAGATTGTTGTTTTCATCTTGATGAAGTCACTAGTTCAAATACAAGTAAATCATTCCTACGAAGCATCCCTTTCCAATTGTGAAGAACACGAGAAAATCTCAAAACAACCCATCTTGTGAAGGTATAATCTCTAAAGGATAACATCAATCAATGGATAACTACTAGGAAAGACTAATAAAGCTAAAAAGAAAAGTAGTAAGTACGAGAAAACGAAAAAAAGCCTGAGATCCTCGTACATAATACTAAAAATATTTTGAAAAAACCATAAGCCTTTTCTCATAATTCTCTAAAACATGTCAATGTAAGGTGCATGTCTGAAAATAACTTTTACCATGAGAATGCATAAATACATCAATAAATTATGTGAATCACATCACATGAAACCAATTAGGCTCAAATAAGGCAGAAAATAGGCTACCTGACAAAACTGATAAGCACACTGAAGAGACACATAGCCATAGTCATGTGGCAAGTGCACATAAGTAACTATGGCATTTGCTCCAAATTTTTGTTGCAGTTTTAATTACACAAATATATTTCCTTACACCTCCATTTCATCCAAAATAACACACCACCCTCTATCACTTTTATGACATATGGATTTTGGGTGAACTCGGTGTTAAAGAATCGTGGATTAGACTCTTTGTTGTTGATGCACCTTGCAAAATGCGTCCTTTTGGGGTCGGCATAAAGAGCTTTATATTCTTCATAAAAGGTGATGATGAGATAGCTTGGTACGATTTAAGTACCCAAAGGGCTGAGGAGATCAAGGTTAAAGGAGAGTCTGCTTGGTTGGATATTATAGTTTATAAGGAAAACCTTTTTTCTTTTGAAGGAATAAATATTTAATGTATTGGTAGTTTGATTTTCATTTACTTTTACCCTGCAATGCTTTTATAAATAAACCAAAATATGAGCTTATGAAATATCATAACTTAGAATTCTCATTCGTTGATTGCATAGGCCTGCCAAATATATATTATTGAAGGGGATTAAAGAATAATACTAGTGAACGCTAATTGGTAGCATGATCTAAACATTTTTGCACCAAGTGGTGATTCTGCATATGATTTTTATGATAGATGAGCATTTGTAAGCATGACTTCCGTTGGCAATGGTTGACCTTGACTCGATATAGAAGCTCCATCTTGGAGGCATGAATGAGAATATCCTCACTTGAACCTCTTTTCCATCTTGCACCTGTTTTGAACACTCTCTTTGCGGAATGAATATTATAAATACATTTCCTATATTAGGAGAGTAGAAGTATATACTAGGATAAGTAACACTGAATTGGTTCACATGCTAACTTAGACCACTTAAAGATGTGGTTAGAGGTTCATTCATAATAACTCGTACGTGTAAAATAATTCCAGTTTAAAAGTGAGAACTCGTCTTAGGTTTGCATTCAAGATACTAGGTTCTTACATCCTTTTTTCTTTTCTTGTCTTAAATGCCGAACATGATAGGGGGTGGTGCTATTTTGGATGAAATGGAGGTGTGCAGTTTAATCGATATACCTTGCTTTTTTAAAATTCGAGTTGCAACAAAAAATTGGAGCAAATGCCATAGTTACTTATGTGCACCATCTCCAAGACTGATAATATTGAGTTCAAACCACTTCCCAAGTTGGTATCACCAAACTTCTAAAACAGAAAAAGTTGTGGGAAATGGTTCGAACTCAAAACCTCACAAGGTTTGGAGATTGATAAATAAAGAAGCAAAATAAACACATTGAAAAATCATATGAAAATTGGAACAGACAAAATAAAAGTCATTTGGTAAAGATAAAAGATCTGTTTCATGCAATTGAAACAGAAATCATGAAAAATAAAAAATATGACATAAGTTTATTTCTCAATAAAATATGACATTCATGTCCCTAACTAAACCTCTTGGTTGAAAGCTTTGAGAAGAGACTATAAAAACAATTAATTATTCATTCCTTCAATCGAAAGAAAGATTTCCTTATAAATTACAATCTGATGAACATACATTACAGAAACCCCAATTTCTTCAATCCTTTGGGTACTTAAATTAAATCGGGCTAGCTCACCATCTTCTTTTACAAAGAATATGTCATTCTTCTTTGCTGCTCCAATAGGACACCCAACGAAAGTTAAGGGTCCAACAATGAAGAGTTTAGTCCAAGATTCCTTAACACCGAGCTCACCCCAAATCCGTATGTGAAAAGAATTCATATTATCATAACTGCAGATGGAAGCAACATAGTCATTTAATATCAACAGGGTCCATTTATACATCCCAGCTGGATCTGAGGGTAAGGCGGTTGCAAAGAATTTCTCCCTGCTAAAGTCAAGCGACACCATTTCACTTGCGAACCCCAACCAATGGAACAATTCATTAAAGTTCACCTGAGAACTACATGGCCAAGGTAAAGGCATATTGTCCCCATCGAGTTTCCTCCAAGAATTACTTCTGAGGCTATATAGCTCCCAGAAAGGGTCACACATCTTACGGTCATCCATTAAAACATCCCACTTCCAAAAAGGGCTATCCTTCTCAGGCCCATAAACACAATTACCTTCAAAGTCTATGGGATATCGGGCATTCCGAATCACCTTATAGTCATCTCTAACACTGTCATAACCAAATGCAATGGGACAGAAATTAAACTCAATGTTGTAGTTGGGTTGAAGGCTAGGAAGAATGATTTTGAATTCCCCGGTAGCAGGGTTCCACAATACGGTTTTTATGTCATTGCCTATTCTTTGGTAGATACAAAGCACACCTTTAACACTAGTACAACCCAAAATCTCAATAATTGAGTCATCTTGATGAAAAGGAGGCGGCCAATCTATTTTCACCCTATCCTCAAACTTCTCGCCTGAAGGTGTGCATAACGTGTCGTGATATTCAAAGGTGGTTTGATAGATATGTGTTGATTTCGTCCTCATCATGTTTGGATATGAAAAAAATCATTTCGGAACATGTTCATGAATATAGGATTTTGGAATAAAAGAAACCATGATTTTTTAACACAAGTGAATCGTTTGATAGATTTAAGCGGCAATTTGGAGAGAATAGAGAAAGCAATGTCGTCATGTATGTGAGAATTACTAACCTTCTTATTTGATGATGCAACCATGATTTAAAATCTCTATGGACAATAACGAAACAGACCGAAGTGTGGAGAAAGCAAATCAAAAGGACAAAAACAGAGTGAGAGGAAAGGCATGGCAAAAGCTGCAAACCATGACATATATTTATAATCATTTTTTTTCGTTTTAGGAATATATTTAATTTGTTCTTATTTAAATGTGGAATTTTCGTTTGCTTAATCGATAAGAAATTATTCAATTATTAATTAAAGTAAAAAAAATGGTCAAAAATTCAATCCAAAGTCGTCCAATTGCCACGTAAGCATGTTCCGTAACCACACATTTTTTCTTACGTTAACCAGTTTAATTAGTATACTCTGTTAGTGTACAATTATTGCCACAAATCATGATAGATTTTAGAAACAGGTTATTGAAATCTTGGTGGAGATTGGAGACCCTGTCATCTTACCCTTTCCATGTAACAGTATTGTAAGTATGAAGCATCAAAATGCATAAGGTGTGGAGAATCATCCCTATTGTTGTTTCATGTCTCACTTGCAGCTTCATAAGTGTGTTTTTGGAAAAGTCAACAAATTAAATAGAAGCCACAAATTATCGGTTCATAACGCTATGGGTCACTTCCCACCCGGAAATGAGAGCATATGGTTGAACATGTATCCAAACATATCACATGAAAGTTGAAGAAGGAAATGTGCTCATTTCACCAGTTGTCCACATACAGTTTGTAAGCTTAGGATTCACAAAGTTTCTCTATTTCTTTTTACGAGAAAGAAATTTGTATAGCTTATGACTGTTCGACAATCTCTGTTTCATCTCTGTCATTCCTATAAATAATAGATATTTGTCATAGTTGAATTTTGGCAATAAATATAGTATTTACCCTCTTGTGCTCTTGACTGAACTTTTTCTCTTCAAAAATTGCTAAAGCTAAAGCTAACAAACTGCAGGGAACATAAAATCTTATAACTTTTATTTATTTTTTGACACATCATCACCAAAAACACCGATGTTAGTAGATAAAAAACAAGTTCTGTGGTCGGCATTGATGTTAATTTTGCTTGCAATTTTCAATGCTTGCACAATTATCACTAGATTTACAATAATTGCAGGGGAGTTATTTCGCATGCTAATCACCTTTCTTTTCTTTCAAGAGGCTATAGAGGTGTTGTTGATTGTTTCCTCTTTCTAGCAAAAGTAAAATAGATTGTGAATTTAATTGGCAGTCAACTTAACAAAGATTGTTTGAACGACAGGGACTGGTAGGCGAGTTCAGCACTCCCTTTGTCGGAGGAATTGCAATTCCAGTGGCAGTAAACCAATGGATTACTCGCAGTCATTTTCTCTTTTGGGATAATTTTCACTGCCGTTAAAAGCTGAAAAGCAAGATCATGGCGATATGGAACAAGTAAATGATTCCAAAAATCTAATACCACATTAGACCTTAAGCAAATGTTTTTTTTTTTTTTGTGTGTCGTTTACACTTGATTTATCTTATCACTCCAGTTATCTTTATTCTTGCATTTATTTTTTTGACACATCATCACCAAAAACACCGATTTCAGTCCTATGCATCAGATTTTTCCAATGGTCATACATCATTCCAAAATAGTTATCATCAAAACCTTTTCCAATAAAACCATAATGTTGTTCGGGCCAAATTCATGTATAGTTTTAGTATAGTTATCCATGCTCGAATAGAATGATTAGAGCAACCACTATACCTGGAAAAATCCACTTATAAATGCCAATAACAAACATATGAAACTAAAATAAGTATATATTTTACTGACTAAATTCAATTCAAAAGTGAAAAATCCAATGAAACTATAAACCTGGCTCCATCATTTTCTCGTGGAAGTCACGCAAACAGACTTTGTTGTAGGAACCTCATATCAACTTTTATCATCTGTCCACTTCCGTTAATCAATTGAAATTGGTTCTTGAGTGTGCTCGTGATTTTTGGGTATCAATCCATTGATTGGTATTGTACCTTCAATCTTTGAACTTTCTACTTTTATTTTTGGGAAGGGAAAAAAGAGAGAAAAACCCTTAGAGATTAGGTCCGGGGGTTGGTTTCGAAAAGGGAAGGTTTGACGCACCCTAAACGACTACGGT
>Ga0315915_1006972_pt1 | contig 13650 bp, 8 predicted proteins | sample MpolbnodulesMG_FD_207738 | JGI IMG/M metagenome (GOLD analysis project Ga0315915, IMG submission 207738) | Medicago polymorpha root nodule microbial communities from Los Angeles, California, United States - branched nodules | ecosystem: Host-associated > Plants > Roots > Nodule | place: USA... | reverse complement strand
CGTTTACAAACTTAAAGGACTTATTTGTGACCAAAATAACTTAAAGGATCAATCTGTTACAAACCCCAAACTTAAAGGACCAAAATAACTTAAAGGACCAACCTGTTACAAACCTCAAACTTAAAAGGACTCATTGAATAACTTAACCAAAATTATATGTATTGGATGTTTAGAGATATACAAAATTATATTCAATAAAAAATTATTTGTGATTTGACGAAATAAAAAATATTCATTGGATGTTTAGAGAGAGATACAAATTTTACTTTCTTATTTGATAGAATTGGTTGTCAATGGTGAATTCACAAAACATGTGTTTGGAAATGATTTTGCTAAACAAAGTCAATCTCTCAACCTCAATGTGCCTTCATAATAGAAATAATTTTTGTCTTTATCTTCTAATCCTTCAGTCAAGATTCTAACTCTTATTTTTCCCACCACTTGTTTATAATAGAAATAACTTCAAGGTAAAATATAAGTTTTTATAGTACAAGCGAAAAGGATTTAATTTGCATACTATCAACGTAAAACATTTTTACATATGATTCAAATCATATCTTACTATTTAGAAAACAATAAATATATTTTAGAAAAACTAATATAACAGAGTTACATTACATTGTAACTTAAATGTATGTATAAAAATACTACCCTCTCTTCATTATTTCTTGTTAAAATAATTTTCTATCATTTTAAAAAATACATATATTTAGATTATTTATTTTTTACTAAAAACTCGACTCATATCAGAAGATGGGATTATCATCTAATCAAAAAAAGAAGATGGGGTCATCATTGCTCAAAAAAATACATTTCCACCTAGATTCTCCACCAAACAAAAAGACAGCACTAAAACGATACTTCTTGCATGCGCCACAGAAAAAGCATACAAAAATATGGTCGTTTCCGGACCTAGTGGCTTCAAAAGCGGAAAAAAGCTGTCCAAAACAATGAAGAAGGACACCAAAACAAACAAATTGCCAAATTGGACTATGAAACAACAGCGATTGAGCAAACAGGTACAATTTTCAAATTTGATCCAAATTGGAACCCCGGTGAAAAAGAATCCAGCATCCTAAATGTAGACTACTAGTAACAGCATAACAACAGAGAAATCTTAAAAAGAACAAACTACTAAAGATCAACAACAATACAATAAATTATATTGAAAATAATACAATTTCTCTGTCTCTTTAATTAATAATTAATTAAAACCGGATTCATCTTCGCCGAATAATCCATTCATTGTCTGTTCTAATCTCCTAATCAAGAAACCATCAAGTTAATTCAATTCATCCTGACAACTCTTCTTGTCCTTCTGAGCCTGAGGGGCATCTTATAAGCTCCAATATGGTAACTACTTCACCCATTTCTGGCCTATTAGACGGTACTTGTGAAGTACATACCAAACCAAGCTTAATCACAGGAATTACTTCTTCTACTGGGAACTTCCCTTGTAGTCTTTCATCAATGCATTCCTCTACTCTCCCTTCATCCAATGCTCCTCTAACCATGTCACAAAGCACAACCACATCATCCTCCATATACTCTACAGGCCTCTTCCCAGTCACAGTCTCCAAAACCAAGACTCCGAATCCATAAACATCGCATTTCTCCGTAATTTTCACTGTTTTGCAGGCAAACTCCGGTGCCATGTAGCCGAGTGCACTCTGAATTTTGCTGCTTAAGACGTAGCGGTCGAGCATTGGTAGTAGTCTTGCTAGGCCGTAATCTCCTACTTTAGGTTCACCATAGCTGTCGATAAGAATGTTGGTTGACTTAATATTGTAGTGAATAATGTTGGAGTGGTGCAAGTGAGACAAGGCCTTTGCGGTACCGAGAATGACGTTAAACCTCTCATTCCAAGAAAGGAAGCTTTCGCCTGATCCTTCGTGGAGATGCTTGTAAAGGCTGCCGCGGGAGACAAACTCATATATGAGGAGTTGTAGTGATGAAGTCCAATAATAGCCTTCGAGTTCGACGAGATTTTGGTGTCTGACTTTCCCTAGTTTCTTCACTTCCCTCTCGAAATCTTCTTGAGACTTGACAAGGCTTGACACGGTGAGCTTCTTTATTGCAACTGAACGCCCGTCTCCTAGAACTGTTTGATAGACAGCCCCAAATCCTCCACGCCCAAGCTCGCAATCCTTGTTAAGCAAAGCGTGAGCACCAGAGCTGAAGTCAGGTTCACCTGAAAACATGACAAGCTTGCCAGAGTTGGCATCTGTGGTTGGCGAGCGGCTGTACTCATCCCCTGCAGAAAAAGCAAGAGCAGCTGGAGATCGAGATGTGGTGGACCGAACACGGAGGTTGAGAACAGTTATGCCAATGACACCAATAACAATGAAAGCAGCTGCACCAATGGCAATGAGTGCTGAAATGCTGAGGATATTTCTCTTATGACCCAATGTTGGAGTAGGTGATCCAGGGTCAGAGTCAGGAGAAAAGTTGGTGGGATTCAGAACAATAGGCTTTGGGAGTTTAACAGGGCATTTTTTGTTCACAACAGAGCCACAAATAAATGGATTACCAGAAACAGACGAAGGTGAAATGGTGTTGAAGAAACCACCAGCCGGTAGTTCACCCTTAAGGTTGTTGTGAGATAAATTGAAGGTTATGAGATTGGGAAGGTTAGCCAATTGCTTGGGAAGGTCTCCAGTAAGGTTGTTGAATGACAAGTCTACAGTTTTCAGGTTGGTGAGACTTGCAACTGCTGAAGGTATCGACCCACTCAGCTTGTTCTTCGACAGAATCCTACACAATATACCAAAAAAGAAAGGAGAGAAATAGAGAAGTGAAACCAGGAGTCAGAACCATAAATAAAAATAAGAGCAAATCAGTTGTTACTGCATGATAAATTGATATTTAAAAATATAATTCAAGACTAAAACAACCATTAAATAGTGCCCATTGTGAAATAGAGTAACAATGCATGAAACTGTAATGGCAAAAATATTAATTAAAGCCAAAGAACTATAACAGATATTTGGTTGGTAATTCAAGTTTCAGTCACCATCCATCCTCTCAGATGAATTATGGATGTCTTTTGTTCAACCTTTTTGCTTCTTCATATTGTAGGGCATAGAAAAAGTGACAAGTATAATTGAACTAAATGTGGTTATTGTTAATGATGTAATAATACATATGCAGTTCATAACATGCCTGTTTATACAAAATAATACTAAAACTACATATCAAACTGAATCAATGTCGACACTTTTTCAGTTGTTTTTTATCATTTATAGAACACATGGAGAAATAGAGAGACCAAAAGAAAGGTCTTCATCAACAGGCATATCAACCATGAACAAAAATATTGCTTCAGTTTAGATGTATCTATCCAAGTAAATAAGGTAAATTAAACACTTTCTAACCAAATATGTAGCAAGCAGAATAGCCATATCCTTTAAGATTGGAACTTAAACAAAACCAGTTATAGTAATAAGGGGCAGCCTTAAATTATCAACGGTTAATATAAGCATACTGGCACATGTTTATAATAAAATGGCAAAACAAAAAATAATGGCACATGGAAAAGGAACTTACAAAGTTTTTAATGAAGAGCAGTTCTCAATTGAGATTGGAATTTTCCCAATAAGGAAATTGTTTTCCAAACTCAGTTCTTTCAAGGAAACAGCTCCACCAATTTCCGAAGGTATGCTTCCATTTAGCTTATTATAACTCAAATCAAGACTAGAACACGTTTTCAAATCACTGATTGCAGCCGGAATATGACCTCCAAGAGAGTTATATGATAAATTTAAAACCTGCAAGCTGCTTAAACCCGAAAGAGCAGAAGTAATTTCACCAGAAAATGCATTGTGAGATAAATCCAAAACTTGAAAACTCTGAACAGAAGCTTCAGTCAAGGAATACAAAGGGCTTTTCGCCCTACCACTCATTCTGTTTTTAACCACCATAACCTTCTCCAAATCCGACCTGAAAATCCACGATGGAAGATTGCCAGACAATGAATTCTGGCTAACATCCAAGGCCAAGAGGTTTGTGCAATTTGCCATAGACTCAGGAAGATTACCAGTGAAACCATTTCCTGAAAGATTCAACGTTTTCAATGACCAAATATTGCCTAAACTGTTTGGTACCAAACCAGAGAATCTATTCTGAGAAAGATCCAATGACTGAAGACCCTTCATTTCTCCAATCCAGTCCGGAACATCTCCAGAGAAAGCGTTAGCACGCAAACTAAAGTAACCACACAGCACCAATTCCTTCAAATCACTAGGTACACTACCAGAGAAAGAATTATCACCAAAATCAATAGACCTCAAAAGCAAGCAACTTCCAAACCCATCTGGTATCTTCCCAGAAAAACTATTCCTCGCCAAGTTAATGCTCCGCAAATTCTTCATCGCTTCAACACCTTCCGGAACCTCACCTTCCAACAAATTATCAGACAAATCAAGAGACCTAAGTCCACTCAAACTCCAAATCCCCTTTGGAACATTCCCCGAAAACTGGTTAAAAGACAAATCAATAGTAGCAATAGCTGCACATGAACTTAAACTAGAAGGAACATTCCCAGAAAACCTGTTCCTAGCCAAAGAAACAACTCTCATAGACCCACATTGTCTGAAAAAATCATCAGGAACAACCCCAGAAAGATTATTATTACTCAAATCAAGAACCCTAAGGTTATCAATAGTAGCAATATTTGCATTTATACTCCCAGTAAGATTATTATTAGCCAAATAAAGCCGACGAAGAAACTGCAAACGTTGCAAACCACGACCAATTCTTCCAGATAAAGAGAACCCATTAAGATTAACCTCAACAACTCTATTAGATCTAGGGTTACATTTCACACCAACCCAACTACCACCACAAGCACTTTCATCATCTTCATTCCAAGATGTTAACTTTCCCTTTGGATCTTTTATATCTGCTTTGAACACTATCAACCCCAAAACGTCGTCGTTTAAAGAAGGATTCACAGCTGTCACTGTTGTCACAGTCACCAGAAACAGGAAGAACAAACATAAAAGATAAACTCTAATAACACTCATTTTGGATGAAGGTTTTATTTTGAATAACACTAAACACCCATCTGAAATTGAAGTGAGAAAAACAAAGTAAGAGTGTTAAAGAGTCAAAATTTGGAAAGAAAAAGTAGAAACCAGCTTGAAAGTAAGGTTAAATAACAAAAGGGGTAGATTTGAAAATGGGTAAAAGAGGAAAGTGAGACAGTAGCAGAAAGAGGAAAAGTGTAACGAAAACGAAGAGAAAGAGTGAAGTAGTAAAGTTGAAGAAAATAGAACTAAGTTGAAGAGTGTTGTGTTGTATAAGACAAGGATTTCAAAACGGTTAAAAGAAAAAAAAGAACACAGTGACCGGACGGAGAAGTGAAGCGGTGGCTAGTGACCGGGAAATGTGAAAAATGAAGAGGTTTTTGCGACGGGGGGTGACCGGAAGTTGAACGGTGGCGGTGGTAAGAAAGCAACGTCTCTCTCTCTCTCTCTCTGATATGCTGTGTACAGGAAATAAATATTCGGTTATTAATAACGGGAAAAAAATGGTCATGGTTGGTAGATGAGGAAATAAATAACAAGTTGTACACGTGGCGTTACGCATGAGGGATTGGTATCCTACGTGTCAGACAAGTCATTATGGTCTCTTTTCTTTTGACGTGGATGGCTTAGCTGGCATCATTAACACACACAATTGACTAGTTTCTTTTCTAATTGATTTTTTTTCATATAAAAAGTAAAATTAAATGAAGGAATTAGAATTCATTACCATTTGAATTCATTACAATATTCTACCCTCCTTTCAATACTTTTCTTACAACTCCCAAATGGATTGTGATGATATTTGTCCTTTTTTAAGATTTAACATACTCTCTCCGGTCCTATATATAAGAAGAAAAAAAAATTTTTAAATATATTTAATAATTAATGTATCTAATCTTCATTGTAAACGATATACATTAATTATTCAATGTATCTAAAAAATGAATCTTTTTTTTATATATAAGACCGGAGTATATATCTTCATGGAAAACAATATTTTGTGTTCAAGAGAAACCTCCTCTTTGACTAAACGATAATTTTTACATAATACTGTTATTTTATGGTATGAAATTGTATAACGAGGAGTCTTTGTTGTAGTGATGGTTACTTGTTTCCACAGGCAGTGGATGGCATGTGATCTTAATTTATAATGTGGAATGGGGTAGGGTTTCCTCAAGTAAATTAGGAAAAGAGTACTTTCAACAGTTTAGAGTGGAAGCTAGTTGGCTCCTGAAAAGAAAAAAGAAAAGCAATAAAGGCAAGTAGGTGGACATGGTGGGTGGTGCAATAAAAGTAAAGGGAGAAAGATGGTTGAGAGTGAATGCTGTGAAGCAGTGTAAAATTGATAGAATCCTTTTCCATATCCCTTCTTCTTGCTAGCAAACTGGACTCAAGGGTCAGGCCCCCCTCTGTTAGTTCCATATCCTCCCCGGCAAGCACTGCACTTCTGAATATCCAATTTTTCTGACTTATCTAAAATTTTACTCTTACGTTTAAAAAGTGATATTTAATTTAACCGTATATCATGGATAAATATAAAACAGAATACTAGTACGTGTTTGTAAGTTGTAACCAACTAGTGTGTTAACCCCTACTATTTTTCAATCTTCAAAAATATTTATTTGTTTTTTATTTATCATAGAAAATCATTTATTTCATGTTTTTTAAAATTTGTCCGTGTTTTCTTATGTCGCAGTGACAAATTTGTGTCCTATATTTTTTAATCTTATTAATGATAAATATATTTTCATTATTTTTTATATTTGTCTACAAAAATATTTGTATACATCATTGACAGATATTTATCCCTTATTTTTTATGTATCAGTTACTAATTTATGTTATTAGTGATAAATATACTTCCATTATATTCACACAAAAAAATATGTATATATATACTTCCACTATTTTTTATATATGTCTACAAAAAATATTTGTATATATTGACAACTATTTATCTCATGTTTTTTAAGTATCAATTACTAATATTTGTCTTTTATTATATGTATTTATCAGCTATAAGTATATGTTCCGTGTTTTTTTTATCTTTTTTTTTTGGTAAAACCACTTTTTTTTTATCTATCAGTGATAAATGTGTCACATGCTTTTTAATATTAATTAGTGAAAAATATTTGTCTCGTGTTTTTTTTAAAAATATGTATTACCAACAAATATTTGTCTCGAATAATGAATTAGTGAAATTTATTGTTTATAATTGATTATTAATTGGAGTAACTTATCTTAGAGTTATGTATCCTAACTTATTTTTATTTTGAATGAGTGGTTTAAGAAAGTGATTTTCAAAGTTTGATACTATTTTTTTGTCAAAAAAAAAGTTTGGTACTTTTTATTTTTTTTAATGAAATCATTGTAATGTTTTTGTTAGGGAAAACATAAGTAATGTCAATCGATGAAATAAAACTATTTTTTTAACAACTTATTAATTTTATTTCATATATCAAATATTCTCTCTAATGTTTATAATTCAAACTCATAATGCTTTAATGTCATTTTTTTTGTGTTAAGAAATTATTTATTTTTTACATGTAATAATAATTGGATAAACATTCAGATTTTTTATAATTGGTTTTTTTTTCAATGATTCATAATTCGTTAATAATGTAATAATAATATTTTGATATAGCATAAGAATAATCAAATCAATTATTTATATTATTTAAAATTTTATATAAGAAAAAAAGTATATAACTTTTTTAATTTCATTTTAAAATATCATTCTCATTGATTTCGAAACATAAAATCTAAATTTGACTTTTTGTATGGACCAATTTTTTTTGAATTTTTTTCATTATGTTAATTTAACATAATTCCTTATTTGTTTTTTTTTAAATTGTTGGTGTATGCTTTGTTCTTTAGGTAAGTCATAAATGGTAGTAATTGGAATTTAATTTTTAAAATTGCAACAAATATGTTTATTTTCATATTCATATGTTTATGAAGCAACTTGCCACATGTCACTTTTTAATGTATTTCATTTTGTCATGTCATGTGTATTGTGTCATTTCACCATTCTAAATTGTATATATAGAGGATAAAAAGGATAAAAAAAATATAAATATATGGTAGTAACAATTTTTTTTAATTAATCTAGTAATTAGGAATTCACTTTTTAAGAAAAATAAACTAGGTGTTTAAATTTGGAACTCCGTCTCCTGCATATTTCGTATAATATATCTATCAACTAAACTAAAAACAACAAAAGATGAGAAGAAAACCATCAATCGAAACACAAATTGATTTTCTTTGGCAGGAAAAGAAAAAAAAAAGTTTCCTGTCCTTAAAGGCGTGGTATGTGTATGGCAGTTTGGTGCATGCTACAGCCACACCAAATTTCTCCGAAAAAAATTTATATGTGAAGAAAGTTTATAAAAATAAAATGTTAGAGGAAGGTAACGGTTTATTTTCTCCTAATTTACGATTGTTAGGGTTATAAATAAACACAAGCTTCTTTAAAAAAAAAAGACACGAGCTAATAAAATTTGTCCAATTAAAACTATTAAAGCTGTTATTTTGAATGAAATAGTATAGTCTTTAATTTTATTGATACTATTGTTTTAGGCACACCAAAAAATTAACCATGAATCCGCTCCTGTTGTATATTTGGTTGTTCGGTAAAAAAATTGATTTTGAGCGAATTGATTATATAAAACTAATTCCAACTAAAAATGAAGTTAAATGTAAAGTATTTTGTGATCAACATATTCTTGTAAAAATGAGTTTAAATATTAAACTGTTTCTAAAAATCAATTATAGAATAAATAAAACTACAAATTACAGCTTAAAGTAGAACCAATTATGAAAACAATATTAAGTCTAATAAAAAACAACCAAACATATCAGAATCTATTCAACATTTCCAAAAATCAATTTATATTATAATCATGTCTTTGTTTTTTAAAGATATAATCATGTCATTGTGTGAAGAAACCAACGAATGCATCCACGAGTAATCCTAGTCAAAAAATTTGTTTTTATCACCTCTGGCATAGTCTTCTCTTTCAATAAGATTTTTTTTTCATTCACAAAGTTCAAACTTAAAACTTTAATTAAGAGATCTGAGTACACTTTAAACAATAGTTAAAGATTTACACAATAAGTCAACATGATTCTAAAGAGACGATGCATGAAATATGCAATGTTAAGGTTGAATTGTAGATTTTCCACTTATACATTCTAGCAACTTGATTACTTGAAGAACAAATTATATAAAAATCACTTTTAATTTAAGGGTAGTGTTAACTTGTGCCCTTACGGCACATGTTAAAAAACCTAAAAGAAGAAATACTCTCTAAAATTTTGTACATTCAATTCATCAAAAAATTAAAAATTAAATGCATTGCACACATTCCAATAAATTATTTATATATTTGCATTATTAACTTGTGTCTCGAGGGCACAAGTTAACATTCCCGTTAATTTAAGGGTCGTGTTAAGGACACAAGTTAATAAGGTAAAAAAGGAATTAATTAATAAGTGCATAAGTTAAAAAGATAAAATTTAAAGTTTTTAAAAGTAAGAATACACAATTTCCAATGTTTTATTTCTACTTTTGGTTTCTTATTTTGTGCCTTAAGAGCACAAGTTAACATTTCTCTTGATTTAAACATGTTTGTAATTATTGAAGTACTTAATTAATCTCTCGATAAATACTTTAACCAGAACATAAAAAAGAGATTGATAACTTTAACTATAAATAATCTCCGTGAGCTTAACTCAGTTGGTAGGGATATTGCATATTATATGCAGGGGCCGGGATTCGAACCCCGGACACCCCACTTCTCTACAATTAAATTGTATGAGCTCTAGCCACTAGGCTACTTGACCAACAAAAAAAAAACTTTAATTATAAATACTTTTTTTTTTATAAGTTTAACTATAAATACTTTTTTTTAAGGAAACTATAAATACTTAAAAGAACATAAAATCCTTTCTTTTGATAAATCAATGTGTCATCTGCATAAATGTGAAGTCGAGATAATTGAGATATCTATTTAAAAGATTGATTCCTTCCTGTAAAATGTTTTTGCATACACCTATCGGCTAAGAGATCCAACCGTGAACAAAATAATTAAGAAGGGCCAAGTACATACTTCTACTCTTGTGAAGATATATGAGGTTTTATTTTCTAAACAGATAGATGCAAAGTTAAATATACTATGAGATATATCCAATGGCAAGAATCCGTTATGCATTGCGTCCAATATGGATGTAAATATGCGAGAGAATGAGATGAGAAGAAACCCGTGAGTTCCATTTACATTTACAGTAACACTGTATATTTTTTGTGTCGCTATGTATTTGACTCCTATGTCCTATCCTATCTTTATGTCTTTGGGTTTTATTATGCAATCAAACAGAATAAGACACTCAACTTAATTCTTTATATATTTTCAGAAACTGTGTTCATCTTCGTGTGGAAATTTATTATATTTCTAGTTTCTAGCAAATATATTTCCATTATTGTAAATTAGATTATGTTATGCAACACAACACAAGTAGTATAAAATAAGGTAGTGAATTGATGAATAAAAAACTTACATGTGCAGTAGGACCACATGCATGAGTAATCGACACGAAGCAGCTTACAATTAAACGAATAAAAAAGAGGTTTGTGGAACGTGGATGAACATAGAAGTTAAATGGCCAACGTACTACTACTAAGAGGAAAGGATTAAAAATGTGGTAAGTACGAGGGTTTGGCGGAAGAATTAAATGCGTTGAGGAGGGAGACAATAATTTGAAGAATGTCAATGGAATAGAGATGGTCATGAAAGGTCCAAGAAGTAAATGCCAAAACACTGGCAATGTTTGGTCCCCACCGAACCGAATTGTGACTTCCAAAAACAAAGTGGTAGAGGAGAATCTCACACAGCTTTGGAGTTTGTGTGTGTTGGTCAATCCTTCCACTTGCAGCCGTAGGCTTTACAGCAATGTAACGCAATTTCTCTCTTCGATCCGTTCATTTCCCTATTTTGTTCTTAAAATTTGTCTAGATTTATTTTATACGATAGGTTTTATCATTTTTTTACTTTGATTTTTTGTTGTCTTTAAATTCAAAGTTCAAAAATATGGCAAAGCTTGGAGCATCATAGGATTCTAATATGCCTCCCCTTTGAAATATCTCTTGTACCTTTTGAAGAAGGACGCGTGTGGAACTTTCTATCCTAGAGAGTAGTCTTTGCTGTTGTTTTTTCTTTTATTTTGCCTTGTAACAAAAAAAGGAAATCAAAGTTCAAAACTTTTGAAATGAGAGAGATTCTAATTGTTGCTTATATATAAACATATTTCAGATTATATAATCCAAAAATTCTTAAAATGTTCATATTATATAATCAGAGCCAAGAGTATTTTCATAAAAAATAAGGTGCATGAGAAACGCATAGAGTGAGAAAAGTAATAACAAAAAATAATCATATTAGATACGAAACGAACGAGTTCAGCATTACAATTTAATCTAAGATTTTGAGGTATAAGATTTATAGATCCTCTCAGTTTTCAACGTTCACTTTTCTAAACAATGTGAATCCATCAATTAACTATGCTTCCCTTGAAGTGGATGTTTTTTTATCCACATTGTCAAGAAGGCTTTTGATAAAAAATAGTCGGTTGAACCATCGACTCTAATACCACTATTGAGCCGTTAGGAGGAGTCTAGGGCAATATCCGCATTGGGTCAAGAGCAACCACACAAAATGTTTAACACCACGCTTCAAGTCAAGATCTTAAGACAATGAGTTTATGGGTCTTCTGACCTATAAAACGTTCAGCCTCCATTTCTAAAACAATACATGCCTTCTAACTAAGATTTATTATACAACATCTATAATATATTTTATTTTTGTGTGTAAACCATGTATTCTTCGCGTACAACTGCATAGACTAATCTCTTTAGTCTTGTGGGGCCAAATGGAAGACAATTCTTCCTAAAAGTTTTGACGTTTTCGCATGCCCAAGACTAGATTTCAAATTCAAGACCTTAGTTAAGTTAGAAGAGACATATATCATCTCATTTAAGCATTCTTAAGTTAACATCTATAGTATTTACCAACTTATCTTTTTATTTGTACTATTTTTAATTTATATTTTTAAATTAGATAAATTTATAAAAAAAATTATCATGAATATCAATATACCAAATATATTTGTATAAATAAAATTCTCGATATAAGATTCATATGAATATCGTTCGTGGAAATATAATTCTATAAGATGAAATAAATGTACCATGATAAAATTTACTCCCTCCGGTCACATTTGTAAACAAAACACAACTTTTTAGGTTCATTTAATAACTAATGTATTTGGTCTACAAACGTGACCAAATACATTAATTATTCCATAAACCTTAAAAGTTGTTTTTTGCTTATAAATGTGACCAGAGAAAGTAGTAGGCTTGGTCACATGCTTCCATCGGTTGGTTTGGCATATTACAATCTCTACTTGGCTGAGAAATAAATTTATTGCGGTATAATGAAACATAAGAATAAAATTAACCTTATATATTAATAAAATATTCGTGGAAGTGTTGCATAAAGTTTTGATGTCGCCGAGGTCGTATTTGAGGTAGAGTAAAGAGGGCGACCATCCTAGGTCCCAAAAAATAAGTGTAGAATATGGGTCTCGGATTTTTTAAATAAGTATCACATATAATATTATACTTTGAAAAATATAGAAATGAAGATTTTGAATCGAGTATGATTGTTGCCAAAAAGACTTGCATTTAATATGAGTATAGAGCCGACACTTCCAACAAAGTGTCGTAGCTTTAAAAAAATACAATATGATGAGAATGATAATGATGGACAAATACATTCATTCGAGGAACCTTTTAGAGTCAAGCATATTTTGGTGGTTGGTGATATGATAATAACTTCGTTTAAAAATGTATTTGAGCACTTAGAAGTATTTAAAAGTATTGTTGGTTTTTTATTTGACGAAAGAACCTTGAAATCATTGGATAATGATGAATTTAAAAAATCTTGCACAAATTTGGATGACACGTTTTCTCACAAGGACTTGTTGGATGTTGATACAAATTATTATTTTTCTATATTGAATGTATTGCAAATATCTTGGTTTGGTTAAATGTGTTGATGTCGGCTTTAAAAAAATTTAGTTTGTCAAATGTTTCAATTACATATCGAATTCACTTAACTAAGTTGTTGATTGTTGCACGTGAAGAAAGAACTTTTTTGAAGTTAAAATTATTGAAAAACTTCGCATCTAGAAAGATATGATAAAACATATTGCTGAATACATAATTATTAGTGACTTTGTATCAACAAATACTCGTAGGGTCCAAATTACAGTTTCAATCTAGGCCACCAAAATCTCAAAAACGGTCCTGGATGTCACGCTTCCAAATGTGATTTTCTTATATTATTGAAATTCATAGTTTTTGTAAAGGTAAAACACATTGCAAAATGATAACATACAGGAGAGAAATATCTATTAGAAACAATAAATCATGAAAACAATTTAACCACCTCTCGACAAGACCTTAGTGAAGGAAAATTGAAACGTTTTCAGAATAAAGCAGCGGATAAAAATTCGATTTTCTTTCCTTGGATCATTACGAATTAACACATGAATCAGTGATTCGA
>Ga0315915_1006970_pt1 | contig 13651 bp, 7 predicted proteins | sample MpolbnodulesMG_FD_207738 | JGI IMG/M metagenome (GOLD analysis project Ga0315915, IMG submission 207738) | Medicago polymorpha root nodule microbial communities from Los Angeles, California, United States - branched nodules | ecosystem: Host-associated > Plants > Roots > Nodule | place: USA... | reverse complement strand
GCTTTGGTTGTGCATCTTCTCTTTAAATTTGTTGCGGTTATCGGATCATCTCATTCAACTTGATCATTTGGGAGGTTTTCCTAAACCTTTACAGTTTTCTGTACTTTTGTTTTGATTATTGGGCATTTGAGTAATTTGAAAAGAACCGAAGAGTCGTATTTTTCAACATAAGGAGAAATCATTGCAGCACTTGTTTGACAAAGTTAAACTACTATCTTTTTGGTGGTTGAAAACAAATAATGTTACTCTTGTTTTTTATTTTCATAATTGGTGGCTTAACCCCCTCAATGTGTTTGGGGTTTCTCACTTATCCTATAAATTTTGTTGTTTACGTTTTGACCGTTAGTCTTTGTAATTGTTTGTTCAAATTTCATTGTTCTATCCTGGTATACATTGTATTAAATAGAATTCATCGTTCGTTATATTATATTCCAGTTTAACTTGAAAGAAAAAAAAACAGAGTCTGTGAGCATTATTTTTAAAAGGGAAATTGTGTTGTCAATAACATGACCCTTTTTAAAAATGGTTATAAAATGGGTCATGTTAACTGGTGCTCTAAGAGCACAAGTTAAAAATCTTAAAATAGAAATTAAAAATAAATTTCATATTGAAAGTATAATTTTTGCTACTTTTAAGACATTGAATATACATTTCAAGAAAAACCTTCTACATTTATCTTTTATATTTACTTTTAAGACATTGAAAGTGATGCCTCGAGGGCACAATTCATCATCCCTTTTATAAAATTACATGATAAAATTGTGAATTCCCGTTGATTAATGTTACAAAGTTATTACTTTTAATTTTATCCTATGTTATGCAACAATATTCTTTTCAATTATTACACGACACCAACAGTGGCAGTTTTGCTGTTAATAAAAAAACATGTTTTGTACCAAAAAAAACATGTCACACTCTCATTGGTTAACAGTTATTATTCCTAATCAAATCCTCATCAATGCATCAATCAAATATCATATTCATATATCATCATCACTAAAAGCATAATTTGTCCACTCAACCCAGAAAAATCAACACCAACATTTTCATTTTCTCACACATAAACAAAAAAACCAACTCTTTCTTCAACAAAACAGTTACACAACCTTCTTTGTTTCACACATGTAACATAAACTTAACTTCATTGTTTCTTTTTCTCTGTCTCAAACAAAAACAACCCTTTAACTTCAATGGCTGAAACAACCAAACATGTTCCCAACTTAAACATCAAAAGCTTCTTTTCTATTCTCAAAACCAGAAAAACAATCGCTTTTACTTATGTTTTTATGCTTGCTTTTGTTTCTTTAACTGTTTTCTTAGCTTTTTCTCCTTCTTCTAATGCTTCTTCTCCTTGGTTTACTAACATATTTACCACAAAAACTTCCACTTTTGATTCTTCTAAATCTCATCTTTCTTCTATTTTCTCATTCTTTTTCCACAACACAACCACTTCTTCATCTTCATTTTCATCTTCCACTTTTAGCAACACTTTTAGTAACACTTCTAGATCTAATAGTAACACTTTTCAATCTTCTAACTCAAATACAACAACTTTCAAACCAACCCATGTTGGAAACAAAACTCAAAACTCTCTCAATCCATCTAAAGATGCTGTTTCAACCACCAACAAAACCTCTTCTCATGTTTCTGATGAAGTTAAACATCAGAAGAAGGAGAATCAAACTGCAAGTATGAAAGATGAGATTCATATGATGGAGTCTTTGATGAAGTGTGATTTTTTTGATGGGAAATGGGTTAAGGATGAATCTTATCCTCTCTATAAACCTGGCTCTTGCAATTTGATTGATGAACAGTTCAGTTGTATAAACAATGGAAGGCCTGATAAAGATTATCAGAAATTAAAGTGGAAACCTAAAGGATGTAGTCTTCCAAGGTTAGAGACTTTTGATGAATTTATTATTATTAGCACTAGATTTCTTATTAGCATTAGAATTTGGGTCGAGTCTAACTCAATCGCTGCAAAATTGAACATATTTGTGGGACTCGTAAGGAGAGGACTGGACATTAGGAGCGTGACCCAAGTAGTCTGATAGCAGTGACACAATATTTTAGATATGATCTAATACCATCTTAGAATTTAGATTGTTTCTAAATCAACTTCTACAACACCGACTTGTGAGGAGAGGACTGTACACCACTTATGAACGTATTTTTAGGTCACGTTACATCTAATGCAAAACTCTCAACACTTCATGTTTGATGATTAATTTTGGTGTTGTTCAAATTGCTTTGTGAATGTTTTTTAGGAACTTAATTTGGTTGATTTGTTGATATTTGTATTCTCGCAATTGCTAATAGGTTGGATGGACGAAGAATGTTGGATTTGTTGAGAGGCAAGAGACTTGTTTTTGTTGGTGATTCAATCAATAGGAATATGTGGGAGTCTCTTATTTGCATCCTCAGAAACTCTGTGAAAGATAAAAGTAAAGTTTTTGAAGCAAATGGAAGAGTTCATTTTAAAGGAGAATCCTCTTATTCATTCATATTCAAGGTTAGCGTTGTTTCCCTGATTCGGTCTTGATTTTAAGTTTCAATTTTTCCGATTTGCTTTGTCCAATTTCTTCTTTATGCTGTATCAATGTTGAATATTGATTCCCTTGTTTGGTAGGATTACAACTTCACGGTCGAGCTTTTTGTATCGCCGTTCTTAGTTCAGGAGTGGGAAATGCTTATCAAGAATGGAACAAAGAAGGAAACACTTCGGCTCGATTTGGTTGGTAGATCGTCTAATCAATATAAAGATGCTGATGTAATCATCTTCAACACTGGCCACTGGTGGACTCATGATAAAACTTCTAAAGGGTAAACAGATGCATTTCGATTTCCTCTTAGAATTTAGAAGTGACTGCAGTAAAGCCTTATTTTCAACCTTATTTTGATTTTGTTTTCTCCCTTGGTAACCTGGAGTCCGGGTACGAGGCAAATAAAGCCTGACCAATAGTTGTATCGGTCAGGGTTTGAACTTGGGTACTCCCCATCGATTCGACCTTTACATAAGCACATTACCCTCTTGAGTCCATTCTGATTTTGTTTTCTTTTAACTCAAGTCTCTAGGCCTTGTTAACTGTTAACCAACTTGCTCAATAATTTTTTTCAGGAAGGACTATTACCAAGAAGGTAGTCATGTGTATAATGAATTGAATGTCTTGGAGGCATTTCGAAAGGCTATAACAACCTGGAGCAGATGGGTTGATGCCAACATAAATACATCTAAGTCTATGGTATTCTTCAGAGGCTATTCTTCTTCGCATTTCAGGTAAAGTAATAATGAATCTGTGATTATTGTATTTATTTTGGCGTTGCGTTACTTTGAGGGTTCAATTTCAGCGTCATTTTTCGTGTTCACAATCACATTAGCTGTCTTAATCATAGTTATCAGTCTATTTCGATACACATGAGCCGTATATTGATTTGATATTAAATTGAACTCAATCAGTCTATTTGGAAATGAATCCCGAATCATTATGGTGAATCCGGATAAAATGAATCTGTACTTGAACTTGGTGTATCCAACTAATCTTTTTTGTCAGCTTTGTAAAATCAATTACTTTTCTTTTGTCATTTAATATACGACTTGAATCTTGAGTTGTTTCTAAGTTCGTATAAGATAATATCAATTTAAAATTTTGTCATCTCAATTGTTTTTGACTTGTAGACATATTTGACCTATGAGTGTATTATGCTACGGAACAAGAACGCTGACACATATAAATGTTTTTCTAATTGTGTCGAACTGTAGTGGCGGGCAATGGAATTCAGGTGGACAATGTGACAGTGAAATCGTGCCAATCAAGAACGAAAAATACTTGAGACAATACCCTCCTAAAATGAGAGTTTTGGAAAAGGTACTGAGGAATATGAAGACTCGTGTCACCTACTTGAATGTCACGAAAATGACAGATTTCCGAAAAGACGGTCACCCCTCTGTCTATAGGAAACAAAACCTATCACCAGACGAAAGGAAATCGCCATTGATGTACCAGGACTGCAGCCATTGGTGCCTCCCTGGTGTTCCTGATACATGGAATGAAATACTTTACGCGGAGCTATTAATGAAACAGTATCAATATCGAAATCAAAATCAAAATCAAAATCAAAATCAGAATCAACATTGATTAAAAGAAGAGACCATAGAGGTAAACTACCAAACTCAAGGTCACATATATACAATTTTTGTCCCTTCCATATTCAGGATAGGGAAATAAACAAACCATAGAGAAAAAGACTCTTTTTTTCCAAATTTTTGTAAAGGTTAAAAGACTGTGTTATTCATACAAGTTGGTTAGTTAGGAAAAGATAGAATGTAAAGGGTGGTTAAGATTGTTATTGTAAACCACCCTCTCTCCCTTTCAACATAGTTTTCTTTCTAAAGGAAGATTCCTATTTAGTTTTTCTATAATGTAAACCAATTTATTCAGACAAACTGTTTATTTAGCCATCTCAGATATATACAGTGAAGTGAAGATTACTTTGAATGATTTTGAATAGGGTCATATGCTATAACTAAGTACTCTTAAGAGTCAACATGTAGAATTTTTTTTATTGAAAATCTTGTATTATAGGAATTAGTCACCTTGTATCTCACTATGCATTTTGCACATTGCTTTTAAAAACGTGCAAAGTTACATTCACCAACTTGTTATGGCACAAGTGGTAGATACTTAAGGCATTTAATAATTTGATTCACGATTCAATTCCTAATTGATGCATATAGAAAAATATATGTTGAGAGAGCTTAAATGGATCTTAGTTACCTCTAAAAAATAATCACTGCAGTTGCACGTAGGAATACTCTGATTTAAAAAAATAAGGATCCCAATTACCTCTAGAAATTAGTCTCTAAAGTTTTCCGATGCCGTGGTTTAGAAAAAAACAATGTAGTAGCATTTTGTACTTAAAACTGAAGACATAAAATAAAATTATAAAACATTTTCCAAAGTCAAACAATCACGAGATGAAGTCTTTGTACTTGTTAGCCTGACATAATAACTATTCCATTAAGAATTCGAATGGATGTGGAACTTTTCTTCATCCTCACATGAAGTCTTTGACAAATGCCTGTCTTGTATGCATTTGTCCTTTTCTTTAAAAAAGTATCATTAATTTTTGGTTTATTCACTCTCTATGTCCGTGAATTATTTTGAGATTTTTAAATAACTCAATAATTGTAATTTGATTCTTGATTTTGTTTTAATTTGTAATTTGATCCTTAAATTAATTTTTTTTAATTGAGTCTCTAAACTTTTAAATAAGTTGTAATTAGTCTCTAAGTTTGGAACATAAAATATAAAATATATAAATGTTTATGGTCCTAATTAAAAGAATTATAAGTTTAAGAATAGCCTAGTTTTTTTTTCAGGGGAGGAATAGCCTAGTTATAAAAATTTAGTTAAGAGATCTAATTAAATATTTTGACAAAATTAGGAATTCAATTAAATTTGTTTTTTATTTCACGATCCTTTTGAAAATTCTCAATTTTCAGACACCAACAAAATAATAAAAAAAAACTTAGCACCACTTGTGCTTGAATTAGTGTTCTATTAATAAATCGGAGTTGTTTAAAAATTGATATACTACCTCTAATTTTTTTTGATATACTAATTGATATTTAAATTATTATAATGATTAATGCATAAAATAAAATCCAACGATATGATCGCATTCTCCAAATAATATGAGCACGTACATCCTGTTACAATATGAAACCGATACTGGTTTTCTTTGTGTTCACCACCTACTACACAATTGCTTCATTAAATATACATTACTGTCCCATACTCCTCCATAACTTTGAATAATGATGATTTTGGACATGGTGATTGAGGTGTGATCGGCTAATAGTTATCAACTATGATTTTCTTTATGTATCGGCTATGGGTTTCTTAACTTCTCCAAACAGTATTAAGTTCAAAGTTGAGTTTTTCGAGTTACTAAACTAAACTAAGAAATGTACTAGTAAAAACGTAAGATAAATGATAAATTTGCAAGATTTTATCCTGGGGGATCCCAAGAATGATGAGTTTTTTTTTTATGTTTGAGAGGAAGATTGATGAGGTTGTTGATGCTTTGAAAAAAATTCATTGAAACTCTAATGTCTAAGAAACATTTCATAATGTTCGTAATTTAAAAATGAAAAGTAAATTCTCCACTCCCTTCCCCTCCATCCAAACATACCCTCAAAATTTCCTACCAAAATTACAGTTTCACCCACTCTTCATAATTTTCCATAGTTATAATGGTTCTCGTATCTTTTCCCCTTACTTCAAAGATGCTTGTGGTCTTTCAATACACTCGGCACATCTTGTGCTTAGTTTACTAAAGGGTTAAATATGTTTTTTGTCACTATAAATATGTCAATTTTTCATTTTAGTCCTCTAAAATTTTCTTTCAACTTTTACTCCCTATAAAATTTTCAATCTTCACTTTTAGTCTCTCTTTTAAAGTAAACTCATATGTAAAAGTCATACTTTTTAATAAATTTTTCCAGAAAAATTCAAAATATTATAAGAATCACTCCAAATTTGTTTTAGAATTTTTTTAACAAAACATGAATTTAATATGAATTTTATATTTTTTACGGTTAAAAATTCATATTTAATTTGTGTTTTGTTAAAAAATTCTAATTTTTTTTAGAATATTTTACACATTTTTGCGTAATTTCATTAAAAAAATACAAAAATTAAATTTAAAATAGGGACCAAAAGTAGTGATTGAAAATTTTATAGGGACTAAAAGTTGAAGAAATTTTATAAAGGAATTAAAACAAAAAATTGACATATTTATAAGGACCAAAAACATATTTTACCCTTTCCTACTCGTTAAAAAAAAATGTTATAGTTTAATTGTCCACCGTGGTCCCCCCAGCAATCACGAAACAACATAAACGTGGATGCATGTATCGTTTCTCAATTAGAGCTTCAGTACATATTTATAAGACATCCATGTTTTTTTTTTAAGGACATCTATGTTTTTTTTTTTGGGAAAAATCAAAAAAAAAATATTCGCTAAAATTGTGTGCATTTAATTCATTAAAAAGTTAAAGATTAAATGAAAGACACATATTTCAATAAACTATTTTTACTTTTGATTCATTAACTTGTGTCTTAAGGACATAAGTAAACATTTTTCTTTTTTTTATAAGCAAAACTTTTTGGACAACAGGGTACTCGAAACCTATTAAAAAAAGGTCTTGTTAACGAGTGCCTCCGGGTCACTCTTTAAGCATTCCTTATGAAGAAATAATTTTTTAAAAGAGTAAAAATTTCAATTTCCAATGCAATAAATGCACACACTTTCATAAAAAACTTACCACTTTAGATGCTTAAAGAGTGTTCCAGAAGCACTCGTTAACATTTTCTTTAAAAAAAATTGATAGTTAGATTTATATTAAAAACAAGCAATTGAATTATTGACCAGGAATCTGAAAAGACTTGGCTTTTATTGCTACAATCCTTACAAATGAACCAAGATAAAGATAGACGTTTAATTCAATCTACAAGATTTCCTAATAATTGATAATTGTCCAATTTACTTACTTGGTTTGATAGAAAACAACGTATTTTATTCTTTCAAATTATTGTACATATTTAGTAATTAGGACTTGAGATTGACAATGATGTTATTTTCATACTGCTTTGTTTTTTTTAAGGGTCTTTTTAGGGTGAATTTTTCGTTCATATTTAACGGTATTTTTGGTATTTTAAGGGTACGATTTGTCAATTATACCCTCTGTCAATTACTCTTATCTTTTTCAATAAAACTAATTAATGCTATCTATTTGAAACAAAGTTTTTTTTAAAATAAGTTTGTTTTTTTTATCTTTAAATTTAAAGAAAATCTTGTTACAAACAATGGTTCTAAGAAGAGTTAAAATTCTATAAATAAAGATGAGTAGCAATTGTTAAAAATCTCAAGTGCAAAGTAAAAGAACAGATTTGAGAGAAGAAAAATAAAATACTTCCTGAATGTTCAAAAGGAAGAAAAAGTGGAAGACTCGTTAGAATTGTTGATGAGAGGTGAAGAGGGAGCAATAGTTGAAGACTCTTTGACAAGCTACAAGAACAAGATGACAATGAAGAAGAAAAAGAAGTTTCATCAATATAATTTTTATATTGACTTAAAATAATTAAGAAGATGTGCACAATATTTATAAAATTCACAATTGTTTGTTATGAGAGACTGCGCGTAAAAAAATAGGAATTTGTTGAAGAAAAAGATAATAAATAACAGTTGTTTGTTACGAGAGAAAGATAACATATTAAATTTATTGAAAAGATAAAGTGTGTGCAAAAAATAAGAATTTATTGGTGGATTAAAATGAGGGTATAATAGGAAGAAAATGTATAAAAATACACTTCGTTATTTTGGTGGTAATTTTCTAAAAAGACATTTAAAAAGGAACGAAGGAGTATATTCTTGTGTTTTAATAGGTAAGGAGAATGAGCACTCAAAGAGGAAGAGATAAGATGATCATTGAGCTAAAGACATGGCTATGAGTCAACTCGATAAGGGAACAAAGCAAAGTGGAGATATTTGAAGTAAAACAAGGAAAATTCACTTAGCAAAGTGAATATTGTACTTAGCGAATTATGGCGGTTTAATGACTCACTAAGAACAACTGATAATTACTTCAAAATGAAGGAAATCAATTTGTTAAACAAGCTACAGATTCGCTTAGTGGAATTCCACTTACCCTACTAGTATAAATAGATCAAAGCTCACTCATTTTGAGATATACACTCTTAGAGAAGACATAAACATAGTGAATTTAAGGTGGAAGGCAGCAAAGGAAAGATGAATCCAACTATTGATGTTTTCATCTCATTTCTGTAAAGCTACCAAGAGTATGGGTGCCTAAATCTGTCATTTGTTGAGAGTGGATGTAATTAATTATACTCTTATGTAATTAATTATTTGGGTTAAATATGTTTTTACACTACTACAAAAATGAGCTTATATAGCGTTTTTTTTTCTTCTTTAGATAATGTTTTTTCCCCTGTATAATGCGCTAGCTAAAGCAGGGTTTATATAACGCTTTATGTAGCAAAGGTTCTCCTTAGATAGAACTTTCAAAAATAAACGCCATCTAAGACAGGTTTAAAGACAACGTTTTTGTTTTAAAAAACGTTATGTAACAATATATTTAGATAACGCTTTATAAAGGAAAAAAAGCGCTAGGAGAAGCATTTATTTTATTTTATTTTTGTCAATTTTATTTTTTCCTTTGCAGCTAGCGTTTTTTTATTAATTTAAAGTAAAATATATATAAAGTCAGAAATAAGGGAAATATATATAATTTTGGCACATTATAATTGAGACTATTATTTATCAAATAAAACTTAACTATATCATAAAAAATGTATGTATATATAGCATAAAAGTCAGAATTGTATAGCCTCTAATATGGTAACATAGATATCTCTAAGAGTTACAACTAATTAGTTAACATAAAGATCAAAATCTTCTATGGTATCATGCAGTCTTCATCTATCTTCTTGGTCTTCTCAACACTTTTATCCAAAACAAGCAGACAAATCATCATTCATTTCCAAATTTCGTTCACTCTCCTCCACCTGAATATATACCAGAAAACACCATTAAGCAATAACACTATATTATATTAAAGATAAATTCAAAGTACTACTGATCATGAGTACAAATTAAAACAAGATTATAAATTAAAACAACTACCACTTCTAGCAAATATATTTAGAAACATGAAACTCACCTTATCATAAAAATATCATATGACTTTTTGGTTGATCATGAACTGACATCATTCTTCTTGGATTTCTCTTAGTTTATCTTTTGAGTATGTCACACACATGAAATCATCAATGTACTGCATATATTATAACAAAAAATAACCATGTTACTTAATAAACTTAATTATATACAAATATTACACGTTAGTATAAAAATAACATACTAGCTTTGGAATCTCGTTTAGTTTTGAAATGAGAATCTCTTTCATAAACCTCATCACAAAGTACCCGCAATGTATACCATTTTCTTGGCAGGACACTACAAAAAATAAAATAAGTTTGTATCAATCAAATTATTTAGGGATAATAGGTTTTTACCCCCTACCATATGGGTGTCTTTTGGTTTACCCCCCTTGGAAAAAAGAACTTGGAGATTTCCCCTTGTAAAGTGAAGATTCTTTGGTTTACCCCCTAAAGCCATCTGACTGGATAAATGAGATGATGTGGCTTGCTGACTGGGTATTTATTTTTTCATTTTTTAAAATCCCAAAAAATGAGAAAAAATTCAAAAACATACAAAATCAAAAAAAAAGATTTTTTTTCAAAAATTAAAAAATTCAGAAAAAAACATTCTTTTTTTTCCGAAGTTTAAAAAATTAGAAAATAAATCTGATTTTTTTTTTAAATTAAGAAGATATTTAAAAATTCTAGAATTTAATTATCAAAATAAAAAAAGAAAAAAAATCGAATTTAAAAAAAGTTAAGGTTTTTTTCAAAATAAAAAGTTTTATTTTCATTTTTTTTTGAGAGAAAGTTTTATTTTCATGTTTTCTACAAAAAATAAAAATTCTGGAAAATATTTTAATTTTAAAAATCTGGATATAATTTTTTTAAAATTCCTATTAAAATATGAAAATATAATTTGGAAAATTATATAATCTGAAAATTCTATTTTATTTTAATTGTCAATATCTTAATTTCAGATTTTATTAAAAACATTAAAATATATTTATTTTTTTTGTCAAAAATTTCCTCCTTCCTCTCTTCTCTCTCTCGCCCCCATTCTCCCTCCTCTCTCTGTTATTCTTTTTTCTCCTTCCTCTCTTCTCTTCCTCTTTCCTCTCTCTTTTTTTTTTTTATTCAAACCCAATTTCAAGATCTATGTTTTTCCCAAATCATCAATATAAAAACTCAAAACATTATTCAATGTGATAAAAACCCAATTCCAGAAAACCGGTTGTGTTTGGATTTTTTTGTTAAAGAATGGTGTTGTTGTTGATTAGAAGATCATTTGTTAAATTGTGTTATTGTTAGATTTTTTTCATCAAGATTGTGTGGTTGTTGTGGATTGTTGTGTTTTGTAGTTTATGAAAAAAGATGATGAGATTGATGTTGTGTTGTTGAAAATGATGAGGAGGAGAGAAGAAGAGAACAAGATCCGCTGGAGGAGAAGAAGAGGAGAAAAGAAAATGGAATTTTTAATTTGGCATTAAGGGCACTTTAGGTATTTCACATCTTGAATATTAATTTTTGTAAAAGAAAACTATTATGTATGCCACATGGAATTCAAAAAAAAAAAAATCAAAACTAAAAAAAATAATAAATCAGCGTGCCACATCATCACATTAATCCAATCAGATGGTCTTAGGGGGTAAATCAAAGAATCTTCATTTTACAAAGAGAATCTCCAAGTTTTTCCTAGGGGGGTAAACCAAAAGACACCCATATGACAGAGAGTAAAAGCCTATTAACCCAATTATTTATATTATTCATACACTAATTTTTTAAGGTTGTTATGTTATATTATTAAACCTGTACTCGGACCCATGATATGTTGTTAAATTTATTCTTTGATACTTGAGCATCCCTTGCAGCGCGAAATACATGTAGAACTCTGCAAAATATAAATGTAAACTTAGATTACAAACCATATATATAGTTTTCATATACATCAATATATATATATACACACACACACACACACACACACACACACACCTACGTGTCAAACATACGCTTCATTTTTCGGTAATTCATATAGTCATTGAGTAATGGATCCAATTGTGCAATAGTGCAAAGTTTTAGTAATAAGAGGGTTTTGATTATGAAGGTGGTAGTGTGGTGCGGTGAGAATGAGTTGGAAAGACACAGTTGTTGGTAATTTTGGTTCAAAAAGAGAGTAATGTAATGTAACTATTGCTTTGCAGATCACTTCTGATTCTGACTCTCTCAGTGACATATACATGGAAGAAGGATACTTCATAATACAAGAAAGCGTACACTTATTTAACCGTTATACTTCTCATCATTTGACCTCCCTCACTTACTATTTCACTACCCTGACATTCAAATAATATTGGAAAATGAGAATTTTGCACAGGTAGTTTTGGTAGAAAATTTTATCCTTGAACCCGTCACCACCTTCTATCATATTTAAGGGAACCCTTTGCTAGTATGATTCATATTGTCAACATCACATGTTCTAAACACAAAAACACTTTGTAACACCCCGTTTTCCCAACAATGTAAATAATGCAAATAATCAGAGTATTCAACGTAAAACGGAATGTCACACTTCAATTAAAATATAAATAGAGTAAAGGTACTATTTATTAAAACAACCCGGTCAAAATTTCAATAACATCCCAGCGGAAAATAGATTCATAGTTCAACAACTTTGGCACTACGGCCTCAACGTAAACAACTTAATTAAAATCTTAATTCAAAAAGGTTCAACAACATGGTTCATAAATAATGCGCAACAGTGGAAACAAGCAAATAATCCCCATCTCGTTACGTATCAGAGCGACCCTAAGACGACGCACAAGCGAGTCAACACAAGTCAGCAGCTAGTCCTGGTTATCTGCACGTTACCCACGTAGAGGCAACATTCAAATAGAAGGGGTGAGATTTCACATTCAATAATAATAAGCATATAATTCATCAACGGAACTTAACAACCTAAACAACAATAACTAACAACAATAATAGTTCACATATACTTATTATCAGTAATGTTTCACATATGCTTCATTTATTTCTATTTAGCATTTAAAACAACAACAACTATTCAACCACGACGACGACAATTCGACATTAACGACAATGCAACGACACAACAACAACTTGACTATGTAGTATGCATGTGGTACCAATCAACGTGTTAGAGCATAGGCTCTCAAATCAACGTGTAGAGCAATGGCTCTTAAAGCAACGCTGGAGCATAAACTCCTGAAATCAATGTTGGAGCATAAACTCCTAAAATCAACGCGTGGAGCATAAACTCCTATATCAACGTGTAGAGCATAGGCTCTCAAATCAACGTGATATGAATGATTAACATTCAACAGGGCATGAGTATGCATCAACGACGTACAACATCAACGACTTAATCAACAACGACGTACAACATCAACGACTTGACGACAACAGCAACAACAACGACGTACGACATCAACAACAATGATAACATCAACAACAACGTACGACATCAACAACAATGACAACATCATATAATCATCAAGTTAATTCAACATATGCATTTCATATCATAGTTCATCAACATATATACATACCTTCATGTAATAATTCATCTATCAAGTTATTCATACAAAACAAGGTTGTTAGAACTGATAACATCACCTAAAACTTTCAAGTATGCACTAAAGGCTAATTCAGAACAAAAATGTATGAATGCTACACAAGAACATGAAAAAGGTCCACTACTAATAATCATCAACATATATACATACCTTCATATAATATTTATTCTAATTTCCAACCCTAATTCTCAAATTCACAAAACAACAACAAAACTACATGCTAAATTCAATCTCAGAATATACAACCTAAGATTAGAGAATATTAGTCCCACCCTTACCTTAGATTGGTGATTGCAAGACTCTACAGGTTCTCTCTTCTTTTGG
>Ga0315915_1006969_pt1 | contig 13652 bp, 9 predicted proteins | sample MpolbnodulesMG_FD_207738 | JGI IMG/M metagenome (GOLD analysis project Ga0315915, IMG submission 207738) | Medicago polymorpha root nodule microbial communities from Los Angeles, California, United States - branched nodules | ecosystem: Host-associated > Plants > Roots > Nodule | place: USA... | reverse complement strand
TCTCTCTCTCTCTCTCCCCCCCACACACACACACACACACACACACATCTCACATAAACCACAACACAACCTCGACCTAACCACACCATCTCCGTTCTCACCAAATCTGACCTCCACCACACAACCTTACGCCGCCCGCGACCTCCTCCTCCTCCTCTTTTTTTTCCTCATACCCCCACCACACAACCTTCAAGATCTGCGTTTTTGAGAGATGGAGAGAGACGAAACAATGTTGCATGGAGTGAACTTTGGTGACGGAGTCCGCGACAATGCGGTGGCCAATGGTGCTAAAGGCAGAACTCAAATGAGGATGAAGAGAAGAGAGTGTTGCAGGGAGGATGAAAGAGAAAGAGGGAAATGGAAGGAAAAAAACCGTATAGATATACAGTCTTGTTCCATATGTGTCTGAAAAAATATGTGGAAATAACATTCTTAAAACTAAATAAACCTTTTTCCGCATGCTTCTGCATTTATTTATGAAAAATGCTTAGTAAGCTAAAAAAAAATGTTAAAAATGACACTTTTTAGACTTTTAAAGAGTTAACATCACAACTTTTAATACAATACTATATTTGATTCATTAAAAAGTGTTGCATAAACACTTATTAACATTGAACCTTTATTCACTTATTAACATAACCTTTTTTTTTAAGGGGATGACCCTATATTTATTTGCATTTGTATATAAAAAAATATAAAATAATAATAATAATAATAATCATAATAAATATGATGTCAGGTCTCATCTCTAACCAACAGATTAAATTTATCAAAAGAATAAATAAAACTAGCAACAATTAAGATATGAAGTTTTATTGCCTCACCCCTTAAAAAAAAGTTTTCTTCTCTTAAACAAAAAGATATCTAGTATTTTTTTAAAGGAAAAAAGATTCGAAGTTTTCTCAAATATGAAGTGTTTTTTTAAAGGAAAAAATATTCGAAGTTTTCTCCTAAAAAACAAGTTTTTAGTTATAAAAAAACACATTTTTAGTTATAAAAATAAGAGTTTAATTCTCAAAAATAAAAAGTTTAATTGTCGTCGGTGTAAAAAAGTTTTACTTATACATCTAATGATGTGTTGACTTTTTTTTTTGAAAGAATGTATTGGCATTATTTAATGAGTTAAAAACACATTTCAAATTCTACTATTAATTAATGAGTTGACATATCATTGTATGCTCGTGTAAAAATATGTACGTGGTGTATATAAATTAAACTCATAATTTATTGATAGGTTATATATAAATTTCAATATGCTGAGCAATTTTTTAATGATCTTGACCCCTGCATGGAGACTTTATCTCCGGTGAAGAGATTCTCTGCTATGACTCTATCTCCCGTGAAAATCTAAGCCCTTGAATACTTTCTTTATCTTGCTTTTAATATTAAATGATTTTTCATATTTTATTTTGGAGGGTTGAGATTTCGCTAGTTCACCCCATTCATCGAAGAGGATTTATCCCCGCTACAAATATACATTTTTCTTTTTTTACTTTTCAAAACCACACACTTTCATCATATATATTTATATATTTATTGGGAGATTAGTCACTCTAGTTAGTCTCTGAATAGGAAATGAGTCGTCACTTTAATCCTCGAATGCAGATAAATTACAAAATAGTTCATGAATGTAGACTCTATTAGTCACTTTAGTCCCTAAAATTGACTAACAGGATCTATATTCAGGGACAGTTTTGCAATTTCTCTGTATTCAAGGACTAAAGTGACTACTCTTTACCCATTCAGGGACTAAAGTGACTAATTTCCTTTATTTTAGAGATTATATTTAAAATCAGGAATTACATGACATAATAAAAAAAATCAATTGCCGGGTACATGAAAATGAAGTAGCAGTGTAATAGTAGTAATTACTAAAAAAATATGGTAATGTTGGTCAGTTTAGTAAAACCGCTCAGAATTAACAAGGAGTGACAACAATGTGTAAGCTAAGTTGCAGTTTGTAATGGTAAACATGTAGACATATATTTAGATAAACAGCTTAATTTGAATCTCATAGCATAAGCGTATATCATGATAAAACACTTACGTATAAGCTATTTCCATAACAAAAGACAAAATAAAGTTACGCATAAGCTATTTCCATAACAAAAGACTAAATAAAGTTAAATTGATTATGTATAAGTTACAAGCTGTCTTCATAAACTATTTTGGAGAGCTTATGAAAATAAATTATGAACATGCCATAAACTGTTTTCATAACTTTTCCAAAGCGGTCTCACAAGTGTTTATGTCGATAGATAAATTCCAATAAACCAATCCAATCAGGCTCAGATCCTCCTACACAACAAGGATATGTCATCTATTTTAGGTCATATACCTCTTGCAGGTAAAGTCATATATAACCTGAAATAGACTTCTGGATCCAGTCTCCTCCTTCAACTTTAGAAGGTGAGCTACTTTCAAAAAACCAGCATGGGATCTAGACATAATATCGTCCTCGTACACATCAGATTTATTACTCTCATAATGTCGAGCGAGCTTTGGTTTTGATAGTGCCCACTGCATTGCCCATATGGCTAATGGGCGCATGTAACATATAGATCTATATTCATCTTTAGTAGTCCAAGCTTCCGGAGTTTGGAAAGAATAACTGTTGATGAGATATAACAAGAAGCTTAATTAGCTATTAGCGGTATACAGAAAGCAGATACATGGATCTGTGAAGTACTAAAGGAACAAGCTATTATTAGCAAACTTTACCCGAGACCATCACTAGACCATGCAGCTTCATATATCCCACCAGCAGTTTGAAATGCCATATCAGTCATGTTTTCCTGGATCATTGTTGCAGCTAAAGCATATGTCACTCCTGACCATATTTCTCGTGATTGCATTGATGACATGTCAACATTCCCATCAGGTAACATCCCATTTACAGCTCCTCGTTTCCCACCCTTCACTTTCATAACGTTGTTATCATAAACCACCTCAAGTGCACTTCTAATCTTCTCTTCTCCAACAATTGGCAAAAGACCACATGCTCTAGCATACCTGCAAAACAAGAAACAGGAAGTTCCAATTTTGTTTTAAATATTACCAAGATCGATGAAGCGTGGCTACATGTGCAAAAATTTAAGGTACTTATTACATACCATTGGCCAGCTAATTGATCAGCTTGTATGGATGATCTTGAACTTCCACAACTGCTATCATAATTGAAGTAAGAACCATTCCATAATTTTTCATACACAGCCTTTGCTTTTTGAAATTTGTGCCAGAAATAAACTTCAGAACCCTTGTCTCCAACCTCATGTGCTAAGGCTGACGCGGCCTGAAGTGCTGCTACCCACAATCCACCACTATAGGCACTTACACCAGATACAGACCATGTGTCATAGGTTTGATCAGGGAATCCTTCATTCTCAATCATTCCGTCACCATCCTTGTCAAATTGGTCCATATAAGCAATTGCAATATAAACAGATGGCCAGACAGCTTGAGCAAACTTCTTGTCACCAGTGGCAACCACATCCCTGTAAACCTGAAGAACAAACTTTGGATTCAAGTCTTTCCACCTATCTGTATTATAAAGATTATAGCCATTTACTTCAGACCACGGGTCACTGATTCCAATATCATGAGGAACAGCACCAAGAACCTTCCTTGATACCAATTGTCCATCATGTAAGAGTTTCATCTTTCCAGGGTCATGCATCAGTACTGCTGCAGCGAAGTCCCTTTGAACACTAAGTTCAAGTTTTGGAAATAGTGTGACTAGTGAAAAAGATGAGTAAAAATGGACATCATAGGTATTCCACATTTGATACTCGATTCCTTCAAGATAAAGAAACTGGCCAATGTTTTCTTCCCCTTCTTGGAGAAGACTTACTCCATATGCAGACTTTGATGCAGGTGGAGTTTGTATTTGCTCAACTACTGAGGTAAATCTTTCAAGAATGTCAACAGCAATATCATTTTGATGTGATATATTATTGTTATTCTCTAAATCAGATATGAATCCATCCAGGGAAAATTTTCTTTCTCCTATATTAACTAAACTATGCACAGGAGATGAACCATCTGCACAGAAGAAAAAATTATGAAGAAAAATCGACAATGGTCCATACCGTTTTATGTGAGGCTAGGATGAATTTAAAAGAAATATAAACTAGGGATAACTATCTGGTAAATAGGATTCAACTTTAAGAGATAAAAATACCTGTCCAAATTGACCCCCCAGAATTCAGGTAGTAAAGTTCATTCAAAAGGGTAACTGGGTACCTGCACAGAACTCTGAAAGCTTCAGATTTTGACTGTAGAAGCAGGCAGTGAATATATAACTGATAAGTACCATTCAGGAAGTCTCTTGTCCTCAAGGATTGGTCTTTGCCAATCTTCAATCTGGGACTCCCACTGACAATGTTCTACATCACCAATTCATAGAAGTTTGAGTAAGTAATTTTCTTATGGTATCAACAATCACAAATAAGCATGCATCTGCATGGTTTTGCATATATGGTGGAAACTTCATCTAAAATTGACGTCAAGAAAAACTATATCCATACAGTCTGCCTCTTAAAAGTCTATATATGGATATAGTTATGCTTGATATCAAATTTAGATGCAATCACCATATTACAGATGCAAAAGTTGATGGAGTTCAGCAAAGAAGATTACCGATAATAGCATCATGTGCAATATTTGCAGCTGCATCTCCTTTAGTACCATAAAATTTAGTGTAACGCCTGTTAATCCAGTTTCATTAGTTATGTATATTCTTTAAACAATAAATCTTCTTATACAGGTTTCTATCGCTAACCTGTAATAAACCCGTCCTCCAGGGAACTTGACTTCAGGGCAGTCCCATGCCAATGAAAATGTCACATTACGCTGAGCATCAGATGGAATAGTCACGGTTGCTGCAATAGCTGCCCCAATGGATGATCCTGGTTTTGAAGGCAGAGGTGTTTCAGTAAAATTCAGATGGTCAAATGTCCCATGCTGAAAAGAAAAGGATTACCATCATTCAGTTTAGTGAAATAAACATATGGATCACATGAAGTCTGATATCCTCAAACTTGTATCATTATAAAATATATATTCTTGGAACTATTATTTTATCCAGGGACATGGCATCACGTTTTACTAACAGGAAGAGGAATTTCTTAAAATTCATTACTACTCGTAGAATTTGAGTGAAGCCAAATCCAGGAAAATAGCATGCTAAGCAGAAAAGGTAATTACTGTCTGCATCAGTGTCATCTTCATTTAACCAGCTCAGTCATCTCTATCTTAAAATGTTCATCGGTGGAGATTAAACCATGAACTGACAGTAATGTTGAAACAAGTTTCTTGACAGTATTCATACTTCAGATGCACAAAATATGACGAAATATGATGAAAGAGTGACGTCCAAAGAGACCTAAGTACTGATAATTGTCATGATAAAAAGAGTTTCAGATGCACAAAACAAAAGGAAAATGACAGAAAGGAAACTCCAAGTACTTGTGTTATAAAATGCTTAATAGAGCACGATGGTAGCTTATCTGGGAGAAGACAGCATGAAGGAAGGATGAATAGCATAACATAGTAGTAATACCAAACAGAGACATTTCAAAAAACTAAATAAAATCTAAAAGCAGGTCCATAACCTGTTTAATTTCATGCCACATGTCCTTCGCTGAGATACCCTCGTAAGAACCAGATATAACAAAGACAGGGCATTCTGAGACATGAACATGTTCGGTCTCTTCTGCTGCAATTGCAAATGTGACGGGAGATTGCTCATTTGCAGTCCTGTACATGCATATATCAATTTATAAATTCAAGGATTGAATTTCTTTTCATCCATTGCCTAAAAAGATATTAACAAGTTATAGTTACTTGTGATGTAGAAGCACACCATGCACCCCATCAGGCATCCTAGCATGAGACAATATGTATCTTGAATGTTAGAATAAAGTACGGGCAATCTGTGGGGAAGGGGAAAGCAATCAAATTGGAACATCTTCATGTAGAAGGTAAACCAATTGGAAATTTTCTTACTTTATGTTTGAATTGAAGTGATGACCAGTAAACTCTGAATGTCCTCCAACAGAATTCTGAATGCACACAGAAATTTGTTTGCACTCAATTCCTCAACAAAAAGCACAAGTATTTAAAACCAACTTACTGTAACAGTAACAGCTAATAAAAACATATCACTTACAGTCCATGTGAAAAGCAAGGTGACATCTGCTGTTGTCTTGCCAAAATTATTCAGCTGCATATCAAATAAAATTGACTTATTATTGTCAACTTGATATGTATAAAACTGCAACCCAAATTTACATATAAGTGACCTTTGCCTACCGTAAAAGTAAAAACTGATACAGGAAAGCTACTCTCCTTGTAATTATGGGGTATAACAGGTGATATCTGGCGACAAACTATTTTTAATGCTGGATCAGGTTCTGCATTTGAGCAATAGAGATGATCATTATAAAGAGATGTTATACAGTATAAATATCATAATGGATTTGAAAGTATTCCAATTTGCCTGGCTTACCCTCATGTACTGTCCATGCCCTTGGGTATAATGCATGATATGTGGAACTCTTTCCATTCATATTCCAATCCCATGTTTCAATTCCCGATGCTGGATTTTCTCTAAATAAAGTTCATTACTAAGTTTTCTTTTTTAAAATCAAGTTCAGAGATTCTAAAATGACGAATTAGTAACTGTAAAATTACAAGACTATCTATAATGGCCTACTTCTTTATATCTGGCTTCCCTGGGCATAGTACGCTTGAATATTTTTCACCATTTGGACGTGAAACGAAAACCTGAGACAAAAATCTTTTCATGTCAAAAAGGGTAATATTATTAGCAGTATGAAGTAAAGAGGATATAACTAATTCTGAATGTCCTTTTATCTATAACAACTTCTATATATGAACCAAAATTAAGTTGCAAGACATACTGGAACTTCAAGAAACATTCATCCTGAAACATGAGTCCAACTTGCGCATAACCATATTCTATCAAGAAGCACATACGGTATGACAACAATCACAAATCCAGTACTCAAAACAAATCACATTGTCATATGTTAGTTGACATGCTATAAGAATGCCAGGTTAGCCAAACTGATATGGCACCACAATTCATTATTAAAACTGCAAGTCTTTTAATTATTTTAAGTTGATTGTAGGAGACTGTTTAGTGTCGGCATCAAATAGGTGCTTACTATGCTTTCATTCACATTTCAATCTTTGAAGACTTTCATGGAAGGATGCATGTCAGAGGTATGAAAAAGTGATCTAACTTTTCCTTGATAGCTTCTGTAAGCATTATGCTCAAATGAGAACAAGAGTAACCCACAATACAAAACAAATGACTTTATTTATGTTCTGCGATGAAATGGGACCTGTTTATTTATTTTTTAAAAATGCAATGAAAGGTAATGAACATATAGACATAACGTAACTCACAAAATGTATAATCAACAACTGTGATATCCTTGGAACTGTATCAAATCAAAAGTATCCCAAAACTTGCAACAAATAAGGCATGAATCTTATGGTTATAGTTAATTTCAAAGACGGCAAGGATGTGATGAGTGAGTGATGAAACAAGTATATTTGCAATCTGGATGAGATAGATAAAACTTACAGAAAACTGATTTGCTAAAACTGGTTTCTCTTCACAAGTTAAAGGCAATAGTTGCCAACGCTGAAATTGACCTGTAAAACTTCTTCCAATGCTTCCTGAACTGAAGAAAAGAAAAGAAGAAAGAAATAATGTTGTGGAATGGATATAGTGAAATGAAGGAAATATATATTAGAAAAGAGAGTGAAGAGAAGACCCACCCAACACCACCTAAAGGAACACCATGAGAAGAAGTTACATGACGCTTAGAAAAAGGATCAATCATTCCAATCTGAGAAAGAAAAGCAAAAAAAGAATGAGAGAGAAATGAATTACAGCTTATTTTGTGAAAAGAAGGTCTAAGAGAATAAGTACCCTTCCTTTGGCAGCTTCTTCACGAACATGGCGCCATAGACGATAACCAATGGGAGCCTATATAGAAAATAAAAGAATAATTGTAAATGTATGTATGAGAATGAATGAATGAATGAATGAATTACGTACAAGATGAATCATCTCTTTGAAAGATAAGGTGAATTCTGATGGAGCATTTGCATGATTGTTTAATTTGCGCTTCCACGTAAGTTGTGGAGGTTTCCCTGGGTCAACAACCTTGATTCAAATAAAAAACAAAGTGAGTGAGTGAGTGACTAAAATCACCATGGATCGATCTTACTTACGTTACGTACTTACCTTTATGGCAACAGCAGCAGAAGCAGAAGAGTTATCGTGGCCGTGTTCATGTTCATTTTCTTCTACCATCTTTCCTTCCAACATTGATTGGATCAATATGAAGATAGCAAAGTATATTAATATTATTAGTGATCGATGAATGAATGAATGAATGGCAGTCAATGCAACCACCTTCCGATCGATCCAATTTGAACCAACAAACACTACAGCTTGATCATCATCATCAATGAATTATGAATGAGTTTAGTTAATTGAAGTAAAGGAGTATATATCAAGTGGACGAAGAAGATGTTTGCGTTTAATTGGAATTGGAATTGGAATTCAAATTCAAGGATTGAATTTCTTTTCATCCATTGAAATGGTCCAAATCTGAATTGGAATTGGAATGGTCCAAATCTGACTAATTTATTTCATTAGATCCAACCCACCTATGGCTATGCATGCCACGGAAATAGTAATTCTAACATGGACATATCACCAACAATTCACGTTTTTTTTTTATTTGTCTTAAGTGGTGAGAAAACAAAATAGTTGGTTTTGTATTATGTACCAAATAACTATTATTAACTGTCATTTTTAAAGTTAAATACATCATTAAATATTATTTTATCTATATTACCCTTAAATATTTATTGTAGAGAAATAAATATATGAAATGAAATATTAAATGATTAAGTTTATTGTAGTAAAAATATAAACTGTTGTATAAAAAGTAGTAAAAGTATTTTTTTGTCTTAGTTAATGTTAAAAGTCAAAATGTAATAATTAAAACGAAATAAAGGGAGTATCTTTGTAATCATTAGATCAAATAATTTAATGATGAAATAATTGATTCATTTATAAACATTAACTAGACTCTAACCCGTGCGATGCACAAGTTTGGTAGAGTTTCATATATAAAATATTAAATTTGGTATATTATTACTTGTAGAGTTGCATATAAACTCAAAGAATTAAGTTAAGCGGCAATTGAGAGTAATCGACATGCACAATCTCAAAGAAGCAAATTAACAACATTTAGTTTGCATCAACAAAAATGAATATGGAATCAAAGTCATTACTTTGTCAAAACAAAGTGATGTTATAGTCTACTGTAGTGATTTTTGCAAATAAAAAGTAAGAATAAACAATTTCAAGTAATATAATATAGGAGAAACAAAGAGGCCGACAAAATTACAGGAAAAAGTGAATTTCTAATGATAAAATTATCATCTGGATCAGTCAAATTATCTACAATTTTAAATTGCAACTTTAATATCGTAAAACGTAGTAAGCGTAAACCAAAAAAATGAAAAAACAACTACTATCAATAAAGGTACCTCTAATAATAAAAAATAATTGCTATGAGAGAGGTTGGGGATTTTAAAAAAATGTTTTAGATGTATTTATTTTTGGAAGCAACAATACTTCAACAAAAGTAGAAGTGGCATAGCCGTTATAGTTGTCGAGTGAAAGCATATGGTACCTGGTTTGATTCCTTGCAAACTCTTTTTTTTATAAAAATCACTCAGATCCATCAAAAAATGCGGGATTAATTAGGGCAAACTTATAAGAACGGTTTAACATTTATATATATATATATGTATATATATATATATTAAGATTTGCATATAAAACCTGTCTCATTTGTGCAACACAAAATTAATCTTATTTTAAGTATTTTCCGTCTTTTGTAAAAAAAATAAAAATTGACCTTATATTTGTATTTTATTTTTGACAAAACTACATATATATAGTTTTATTTAAATACTCTAAAATTGTAATTTTTGTCAAACATTTTTTTTGAAATCACCTTAACAATTTGGTCTTCTAATGAAAGTCTTATACTTTCTACCAACTTGTTTCAACCTTTTCGTCTCTCTATTTCAACGTTTATTTGTTTCTGGAATTTGTTGAGTTTTCTTAGACAAAAATACTGATAAATATCTCTACAATTTGGTCGGCTAATTGCTACTAGAGCATCAACTATCATATATTTACTTATCATATTATTGATAGAAAGTTTCTACCGTCGGTTAATAATGATTAATCTTGATTTACAAATCCAAAAGCACTTCAAACAATTTTTTTTGGTGAAACAATTTATTTATAAAATAAAAAGAAGAAAAAAGAGAGAAGGAAATAGAATCTGGGGTGGAAGCGGTGAAAGAAAGAAGGACAAATGATTATTTTTGTTCCATAACGAATAGTCATAACCGCCTCTTGATATATCGAAATTCTAACATAATATCTGATTGTGTACTATCTAAGTGAAAATAGGCTCTTAACGTAAAATATTATGTTAATACTGTTATACCGCTTAATCAATATATTATATATTTCTTGTCATAACAATCTTTATAAGGAAAATCCTATGATGAAGTTATGAGAATGACTTTTTTGGTGAAGTTAATCCTATGACCAATCATTGGATGTCGGATTATATGGTGTTTTACACATTTGCCCACAAGGTGTGTTATTATATCTTTACTTATTGCAATTGTGTCCTTGATTAAATCAAAATTAAACTTTTTTATTATTATTTTATTTTGTAATCGTAAATCATAATCGGGTAAAACACCAATTTAAATCCTTTTCATCTTCATCAGTTACCTTCACTCCAAAATCTTATGTCATCTTATTTTGTCATTATTTCACTCCCAATGAAGAATGTTGTTGGTTCTAGTAGTATTTTTTATTCTTACTAGTTTCACTATTAGGACAATACACACATTGTGTAAACTATTATCTACGTGATATTTTATAGGCTTAATTGCAGTTTTAGCCTCCTAACTTTCTTAAAGTTGCGATTTTGGCCCCTAAGAAAAAAAACTACAAAACAGCCCCTTAAGTTTTGCAATTGTAGTAGTTTTGGCCCCCAAAGGCAAAAAAAAATTAAAAAAACAACACGTGGCACCTCACTTAGGGTGCCACGTCAGCGTAGACCGAGTCAATATCAGCCTTGGGGGCCAAAACTGCCACATGTGCAAAACTTAGGGGGTTGTTTTGTAGTTTTTTTTAGGGGGCCAAAATCGCAACTTTGAGAAAGTTAGGGGGCTAAAACTGTAATTAAGCCTATTTTATACCATATGAACTTTGGTGTTTGATAGGATCCCGAAATTAAAGAGAGGAAGAAATGTATTCGAAAATTGAGAAAAACTCGTAGTACCTATCATTTATTTTTTTAGCATGGCATCAACAACTATACTATTGACTAAACGAGATAATTTTTCCAAAAAAATCAGTTTTCCTCCTAGAAGCGCCTTCTTTATAAATACATATGTGTATACTCTCATATTAGTTTATATAAGGGGTGTCCGTGGTGCGGTTTGGTTTGGTTTTGAGAGCAAAAGTCATTCGAACCGCAAAATAAAAAAGCATGCGGTTTGATTTGGTTCGGTTGACTTTAAAAACAAAATATGAGGATCGGTTAGTGCGGTTTTTTGAGACGATATAATTTTTTGTTTAAAACATTAAAATTAAGTTAAAAAGCCGAAACACAACATATTTTTCGCAATGTTTTAAATTTCATCAAACATTACAATTTAATTTTTATCTTACAATGCTTCCAATGACACAGAGCAAGTTAAAAACGTGGACAAAAAGTAATCATATTTTTTAAGAAATGCAAAATATTAAGATTTTATCATTCTCTAAAAGTACAAGCATCACATAAACACGTTTTTGAAATAAAAAGCAAAGAAAGAACTAAACAAGAGAAAAAATATATCATTTTATAAAAGTTTTCATAGTTTATAAGAAGAGTATTGGTTTAGGTGACATATGTTTAATTAATATTTTTTTTATGTTGCGGTTTGGTTTGATTTGATTCGGTTGGTAAAATGAAAACCACAAACCAAACCAAACCATGCGGTTGAGTAAGAAAATGATTCGATTACATCTGAACCATATGCGGTTTTTTGCAGTTTCGGTTTGGGTTGATTCGGTTTGTAGTTTTTCTATTGGGCTGGTTCGGTTTCGAACACCCCCTAATTTATATAAGAAAAAGCTAGTATGATTATTTTGACTAATACAATTATTTGTTTTTTGAAGGATGACTAATACAATCATAAACTATTGAGTTTCGACAAATTAAATACTATAAAAACGAAAATGAGTATCTGTAAAAGAAAAAAGAAAAAAAAAGATGGTTGAATATAGAGAGGTAGGTAGAATAAATAAAAAGGAAAGGAAAGGAAAGGAATATACTACTAGTAAATCACTTGTAAAAAAAAAAAAATACTACTAGTAAATCGCATACCAGTGAGAGGAACTGAAACCCTAAATCACTCCGCCGCTCGAACTAACTGCCTCTCTTGGCAGATTTGCTTTCTTTTCAGTTTTCATCATAATCTCTCTCTCACTCTGATTTTGATTCGCAGCAACAGCAGCAAGCAGGTTCAGTCCAGATCGACCCTAATATGGCTCTGGTAAGTGACTCTTTTCATTCATTCATTCCCTTCACTTCATCGATCTAATTTAATCTAACCCTAATTATCTATTAGATCCTTCATTCTGGTGAAATCAACAAAAATGCATACAAGGCACGCATTGCAGCCGAATATGCTTCTGTCCAACTTCAATTGACTCCCAATTTTGAGATGGGTGTCTCTAACAAGACAACTCAATTTCTCGACATGAATCCTCTTGGTAAGGTTCCTGTCTTGGAAACCCCTGATGGTCCTGTCTTTGAGAGCAATGCTATTGCTCGTTATGTTGCTAGACTCAACAACAACACTTTGTATGGTTCTTCTTTGATTCAATATGTAAGTCTTTTTTTCTTTTAATTCTATTCTATTTCTTTATCATTTGTTGTATGTATTCAACTATTCATTCATTCTCATGTTCTTTCAGGCTCAAATTGAACAATGGATTGATTTTTCATCCTTGGAGATTGATTCTAATGTTAACAAGTGGCTCTATCCAAGATTGGGATATGGGGTTTACCTTCCTCCAGTAAGTCTCTCTCCTCAACATTTTCCATACTTAGAATCAATATTATATAATACTTGTAAATAGATGATTGATATCTGGATCACACAGTTTTTTCTCTTTCAACAAAGACATATCCACCCAATCTATGCCACACCATATCCCAAACTTATTTTAAAATTAATTTGATATTACTCAGATGTGAATGTCATATAATCCGTTTGATGCTCAAGATAGGGAGACAGGATATCATAATCATGTCCTGCGTAAACCACATGTTTGATGCACCAAAGATATAGGATAAAATAAACCATTTTTCCTATCCTATCCTGACTTTCCTTTGTAATTTCTATCTTGAGTATAGGCTGAGTTAGAAATTATCCTGATGAGTTTAGAAGATCATTCCTTATTTATTATCTTGATATTCTGCCATTTTTAAAATAATGATAGCATGTAT
>Ga0315915_1006968_pt1 | contig 13652 bp, 10 predicted proteins | sample MpolbnodulesMG_FD_207738 | JGI IMG/M metagenome (GOLD analysis project Ga0315915, IMG submission 207738) | Medicago polymorpha root nodule microbial communities from Los Angeles, California, United States - branched nodules | ecosystem: Host-associated > Plants > Roots > Nodule | place: USA... | reverse complement strand
ACAAAGTTAAATTTCTACTTCTGCATTATAAGTATATGATACTTGATGATTAGTCTCATATTTGTTGAAATATAAAGAGTTTTTAAAGAAGTAGAACATTAACTATAATTGAAGTCAACTTATGTCTAGAATGAAACAAATTGTTTCAAGGATAAAACAAAGTTATGTCTGCTTCGCCCAGTTCCTAAGCCACCTTGGGAAAATGTTGTTATTAATTTTGTCCTTGGATTACTTTGGACTCTGCAGCAGAAGTAGTCTGAAATCTTGACTCAAGGATGAACAAGGAAATCATGACTCGAGGACGAGTCTCTTCCAACCCGGGGAGAATGATAGAGAATGATGAAGAATTATATGGAAGTCTCTAGAATAATAAAGAATAATGTGAAAGTCTCTAGAATACTATGGAATAATAAGGAAGCTACTAGACAATCTACTAAATAAAATAAAGGCACTAGGGAAATCTTAACTTTTCTAGATCCTTCTAGTTTTATGTACTAGAGTATCCATATCTTTAGACTTTTCTTTGTTTCTAGATATTTCTAGTTTGTAATGGAGAGTCTTCCTAGAGTAGTATAAATAAGGCTCACCACCTAGTATTTTGGGATACTGAAGTATACTCAAGCATTGAATCATTCAAGTAATATAACTTTTCTTTGAGAATATTAGAGTGTTTCTCTATTTTCTCTACCTTTCCTTTTGTCCCTGAGCCATGTATCCTCTTATTCATCTATGACAAATGAAGCTATTTTGTTCTTTCTCACTTTCATAATAATCACCATCCAGTAAAAAGCTCACATAAGTGAGGTAAAAGTAAAACCATCAAATAAATGGAACTATGTAAGTGATGGAAATTGTCAACAAATCCAACAATGTCTCGTACATATCAATAATGTACTTGATTGAAAGTTGCTAACTGCCATGCTCGTGTGTGTCGTTTTTATATTTTTTGCCCGTCCTCTCGTGATGTTAGGATCAAATAATGTGTGATGAATTGGTTGCTTTTTAACCTTTTCTGCTAAAACATCTATATTAGTTGGTGTCTTGGTAGCATCATGATATGAGATGATATGATAGGTTGCTGTGAATAGCTTAAATTTGCAATACAGTTTGGAGTTTGGTTGGTTAGTGAAATAAATTAAATATCTACGAAAATGGTCCACATATATACAAGTGACATGTATTAGTGGTTGCAATGCATATTCAAAAATACGACACGATATGATAGTTGGATGAGTCATTTAACTAACTATGACATTTGATTAAATCACAGCAATATATTTTTTAACATGATTTGTCCGGTGAAGATTAGAGGAATGTGGCCGTGGATCTTTGGAAATTGTAGCTGCTATCGCGGTGGTTCACGGTGCTCCTGTGTGGAGGAGAGCAAGTTTCGCCGTCGGAAGAGAATAATGCCTAGACTTATTAGCACTCCAATGCTTAAGTCAGCATGTGAATGAGGTGGACTATGTGCAAAAATTGGGTGAATGAAAGTGTACCTTGAGTGTGACGCCGAGTCACGCTTATATAGCCGAGGAGGTTGATAACTGCAACCTAATTTTGCGGTGTGAATCCTCAATACCATTATAGATGATTCTGACGGTTAGGATTGATTTTGACGCACTTATGTGCGATGATAAGCACATGGCTTCATGTACACCATCACAGTGCCTTCTCTTGAGGAATATACGCATTGGTTTTATTGGACAATTCACATTGGACTTTATGCCGGTCCAATACATAATTCAAAAAATGTTCTAAGTTGTTAACTGAAAAGGGTGTTTGAAGATTTCGACAAAAAAAGGTATGGAGTCGAACTTAGGATAAACTAAAGTTAGGGTAGCTAAATACACAAAGGCGAAGGGTTCTTTAACTCAAATTTCTAAAAATAAGTCAATTTAATAGTCAAATTGGGTATCAGATTAACCGATATAAAAAATCCTACCTCATATTTGTAACAATGAAGCCCCACATCATTACGACATGTATTTTGAAATGGAGGGAATAATGTTTTAAAAGAAGTGTTCCTAACATTTAAGGTTTTAAAAAAACGTGAGCAATTGTAGAGGATCTATTGAGTGATCAACTAATTATCGTAGAACATAAATAAACTCAATTACTCAACGATGCACAATCTTCATTCAACCCAACCCAACAAAACTATACTCAAAGTCAATGGCAAATCAAAACAGCAGCAGCAGTAGCATTGAACATTCCCAAAAAAATCTCCCCAAAGTATTCCTTCATGGTCCACCCGAATTCTCCTCAATCCTCCAACCAAATCCTTCTCAAAACTTCCACATTATAAACCCTACTTCCCTTCCCTCACTCCACCAATTCATATCCACAAATCCTCAACACACTTCCTCCATCGCCGCCATTCTCACTACCAGTCTTAGCCCCGTCGACGCCAACGTTCTCCGACTTCTTCCCTCCCTCCGTCTCATCTGTGCCTGCAGCGCCGGGACCAATCACATTGACCAAGACGAGTGTCGTCGTCGGGGAATCCAGGTCACCAACGCTGGAAATCTTTACTCTGAAGATGTTGCTGACATGGCTGTTGCTTTGTTGATTGATGTCAGTAGGAAAATCTCAGCTGCGGATCGGATTTTGAGAAGACAGCTTCAGAATGCCTCTTGGAATTTTCCACTTGGTTCTAAGGTCTGCACTTTTATTTAACTTATTCAATGAAAAATAAACATTATTTAAAATGTTTTCACATTTTTTCTAATACTCCACTGTTTTTCAGTTAACAGGAAGGAAGATTGGAGTTGTTGGTCTGGGAAGAATTGGCTTAGAAGTTGCAAAGAGGCTTGAAACATTCGGTTGCATGATATCATACAACTCTCGAAACAAAAAACCATTAGTTTCGTACCCTTACTATTCCACTGTCTTAGAGCTTGCAACAAACACCAATGTACTCATTCTATGTTGTGAACTAAACAACCAAACAAGGCACATTGTCAACAAAGAAGTGATGTTGGCACTAGGAAAAGGTGGAATCATAGTGAATGTTGGAAGAGGTGCTCTCATTGATGAAAAGGAATTGTTGAAGTGTTTGATTGATGATGAGATTGGAGGTGCTGGTTTGGATGTGTTTGAGAATGAACCTTATGTTCCTAAAGAGTTCTTTTCATTGGATAATGTTGTCCTTTCACCACATGCAGCTGTTGTAACTTCTGAGTCACATATGGGTATACGCCAACTAGTGGAACAAAATTTGGAAGCTTTCTTCTCAAATAAGCCTTTGATTACTCCAGTTATATAGTTGATATTGTTTATTCACATTCTTGTTGAAACCTTTTGAATCCGTTTGTTCTTTTGATATTTCTAGGTTAAGTTGGTGGTGAATGATATGCGCGGGTTTGAGAGCAGGGGTGTAGCCCTTCCTGGTAGCCTTCGCTACCCAAAAAAATATTATTTTTAAATTGATTGGTATGTATATATATCTGGCTGCTACAAATAACATGTACTCCAAACAAGTTCAGTTGTCAGAAATTAACATAAATAAGAAAGTAAAAAAATTACTACATGATTGATAGATTTAGTTGTATTGGTTTGACACTACCGGCCTCAATAATAATTATAGAGAAAACTTTTTCAACAATAAAAATTATCAACACAATGGTAATAGACATATTAATTAATGGGCAATGGGTGTGTATTCTTTCTATTTTATCAGCTACTCCACTTGGAAATCTGACCTTCATTGCCACGGAAAATCAAGTTCAGTTGAGATGCAGGGGTAGCCTTTCATGTAGACGGGGTAGCTTTGGCTACCTCAAAAAAATAATATTATTCTTGAATTCGTTGGTATGTATTTATATTGAGCTACTCCAAATAATAAACATGTACCTCAAACAAGTAATTGTTAGATTTTAGCATAAATAAAACAACAACTATTAAGCCTTATCCCACTAAGTGGGGTCGGATACATGGATCAAATGACGTCATAGTGTTCTATTATAAGCCATATTTGGATCGAACTCATTGACCTCTAAATCCCTTCTAATATAGTTTCTCTAATAGTTTTCCTAGGTCTTCTCCTACCTCTTTTAACTTGACTCTCCTCCATTTGATCTACTATTTTTACAAAGACATCTATGAGTCTTCTCTCTACATGTCCAAACAATCTAAGCCTATTTTCTACCAACTTTTCTACTATAGGTGCTACACCCACTCTCTCTTTAATGGTGTCATTCCTAATCCCATCCTGTCTAGTCTTACCACTCATCCAGCGCAACATCGTCATCTCCGCTACACTTACTTGATTCTCGTGTTAGCTCTTAATCGTCCAACACTCAATACCATACAACATCGCCAGTCTGACTGTTGTACGATAGAAATTTCCTTTCAACTTAAGTGGTACTTTCTTATCGCACAAAACACCTGAGGCTCTTCTTCATTTCAAGCACCCAGCTTGAACACGATGGTTCACATGTGCTTCTATTTCTCCGTAATTTTGTACTATGGACCCTAGATATTTAAACTCTGTAACTTGGGGTATAATATGATCTCCAACATTCTTATTTTAGTATAAATATAATAAAGTAAAAAATTACCATATGATTGATAGATTTATTTGTGTTGGTTTGGCACAACCGGTCTCAATAATAATTATAGAGAAAACTTTTTCAACAATAAAAATTATCAACACAATAGTCATAGACATATTAAATGGACAATGAATTTCTTGCAAATAACCTACTCCATTTGTTTATATGAGAAAAGACATTATTAATCCATTTTTTAAATGGTCAATTACGGATAAAATTGACTTCTTGAAAAATATTTTGCCCAACTTCTCTAAATAGCTATTGCCAATTTTTACCATTTGTTGTTGCCCTAAGTTAATTTTCATGTATTGGCTAAATTTTAGATTATTTGTTTTTAGTCTCTACAACACTTGTGATTTTTAAGTCAAGTTCCTGATATTTTGTTTAGTTTTAGTCCTTAATTTTTTGTTATAGGGATTAAATCCTAGATTAAAAACATTTTTTTTAATTTTTTTTTTAAAAATCAAGACAAAAATGGAATAATTGTTTTAAGAACTAAACCTAAAAAATTATAATTTATGCGACTAAAAACAGATTTTAAAATAAATTTTATCCTTAAACTTAATATATTGTTTTTTATGATTGGGCCCTTGCATAAATTTGTTGTTAGTTTTGCCGTTGTTTGAGAGGCTGTTAAGAATGCTAGTTCAATGTTTATCAAGTATCAAATGTTTAGTTATTTACATATGTTTAGTGATCTATAAGTTCTATAAATAATATAAGTGTATCTCATTTTATGTATCTTTCAATATGAACTTTAACTAGACATCAGACCATGGTTGTTCTGGTCGTGCTTTTGGATCTACCATGCTCTAATCGACAATGAATTGGTCATACCGGAAAAATCTTCAGTATGCAATCAACTGAAGATAAAAGGAAAGAGAAAATTTATGATCAAAAGTAAGGTTTTCAGTATGCAATGAAGCACACTCAATTATCCAAGAACAGAACCTTCAAAGTGAAATTAGATGCATCAAATATTCAATGTCTATCTGCCACAAGTGTTGAGGATGAGAGGTGGTTGTGGCATTACATATATGGGCATTTAAACTTCAAGAGCCGCAATCAACTGAGATAAAAAAGAAGAAGATGGTGATTGAATTCCCATTGATCAAAGCACTTAAGATGTATGAAGGTTGCTTGGTTCGTAAGAAATCAGGTCAAAACCAATGCAACATTAATATCCAAGCAAGCTTTAACTGTTGTACATTCAGTTGCGTGTGGATCAATGGAAGTGGCTTCGTTAAGGGGTTACACCCTCAGGTCACTATTACAAACAAAAATTTATATTTAAGATATTTATTCAATTAATGATGTATGCGATCTTTATTATAGACCACATACATCATTTATTGAATCAATCTAAAATGTAGATTTTTGCTTATAATAGTGATCAGAGGGTATGTGTATTTCATTGTACAATACTTTAATCAACAAAATATATGTACATAATGGTCTTTGCTTAGATACAATCAAAACCACATTTAATTGGATCGATTAGATTTTTGGCAAACGAATAATCCAACAAAATTGCGGCATTTGTAATTTGTTGGATAGATAAACAAAACAACAATAGTTATTGAAAACTTAACTCATAAATGGAATAGTTGGAGTTCCAATCTTGATCACGACAACCGTTCTAATAATTCCAACATACCTAAAAATTGAACTATGATTTATGAACGAAATTTGTAATCTTTGAATAAAATGATTTTAGATTTTTTTTTTTACTTAAAAACTAATACAATTAGTCAAATGATTTTAATTTTGGCATACTTAAATTTATTTTTACTTAGAAAAATATTCTCAAACTAGTTCAAATAGCTCAAAACGTGAAGTTACTGGATTAAACACCCTAATTAGAGTGAGAATTAAAAGATGGTTGTTCAACAAACCTTTCAAATTGCTCAACCGATTGGATCGTAGTTTTCGATTGACTTTTGTTGTGTCGTCTAAATCTCCCAAAATATATAAGGAGTTCAAATTGTAACCAAAAAAAAAATATAAGAAGTTCAAATCAAAATCTCCCAAAAGTATTCCTTCACGGTCCACCCGAACTCTCTTCAATCCTCCAACCACACCCTTCTCAAAACTTCCATATTATAAACCCTACTTCCCTTCCCACACTCCACCAATTCATATACACAAATCCTCACCAGGCTTCTACCATCGCCGCCATTCCTTCACCAGTCTCTATCCCATTGACACCGACGTCCTCCGACTTCTCCCCTCCCTCTGTCTTGTTTGCACCCCTAGTGCGGAACTAATCACAATGACCTCCACGAGTGTCGGCGACGGGGAATCCAGGTCACCAACACCGGAAATCTTTACTCTGAGGATGTTGCTGATATGGCTGTGGCTTTGGGATTTTCCACTTGGTTCTAAAGTCTGCACTTTTTTTAACTTATTCAATGAAAAAAAAACATATTAAAGTACGTTTAAATTGAATTATTTGTGTGTAACTAGTGTCTCTCTTTTTTGTTTTGAGAGGAGCTTAATTAGTGTCATGATTTATTGATTCATGATTACTTTATTTTGTAAGAAGCCAAATAAATTTATATTAAAGATGAACTATTTTGTCTGGATAAGATAAAAGTCAATTTGCAATACTACTAACTAAACCCAACCCGTGAAGTTTCTCAAAAAAACAAAAAACCCAACCCGTGAAAACATTACGAACTACAAAACAAACAATTTTAAGTGGTGTTCTGTCATTAATTATTTTGTATCTATGCATTGTTTGGAATAAGAGTGAGTTTGAAGAAATCACATTAGCCCCGTGATTTAGTTGAAGTTTTGAACTGATGATTTTGATAAAACCTTAACAATTTAAAATTTAATATAGGGTCATGCTAGGGCACAAGTTAACAAGTTTAAAATAGAATTAAAAAATAATTTTTATATGAAAGATAACTTTTAAAATTTTGAAGATATTGAATGCACAATTTTCAATAAAAAACTTTTACATTTGATTTCTTAACTTAAGTCCTAGAGACACAAGTTAGCCGTCTCCTTTAATATAAGATATTTTTTTGAAAATATTTATACCAATACAAATATTACGTCCTTTTAGGATGAACTTTTCGTTTTTAATTTTAGCACTTCATTTAAACTATTTTATCATTGATATTTGATACAATTTTTATTTAAATTTTCAATTAAATTTTTTGGCCACCTTTTAAGTCAGCAAATAAAATGCTTCACTCAGAGAGTAAGTCTCACCATTTCCATGCCTCCGGACTCACTTGTCAACCACATTAATTATCATGCAAAAAAATGTTATCCAACGAAGAGCAACGGTCTATGTCCGACTCGTCATCCTGTTAGTTTTAATTCAAGTTATATTAGTTTTAATTCAAGTTTGTTTGGATTAAAACATGTTTAGTTGTTTGTTACAAGTTAGTTAGGTGATGTAGCTAAGTTTGTTAAGTTTGTTTAGCCAAAGTCTAAGTCAACACCATCAGACCAACCCAAATGAGTTTACACAAAATTTAATTTAAATCTTTGGGTAAAATATATATTTGTTTTAAATAATTTCTGAGAAAAGTATTGCATTTTTTCTATAATCAAGATATAGAAACGTTTTTTTAATACTTTCTAAAAAAACGTAGCATACCAATTAGACTCTAACTCCAATGTACCACACTATTATGAAAAATATAGTATGTGAATTTGACTTCCATTCATGCTATTAAACAGTTTGATAATAATAAAGATGTGAACGGTGTTTCAGTTAACAGGAAACAAGAATGGAGTTGTTGGTCTGGGAAGAATTGGCTTAGAAGTCGCAAACAGACTTAAACCGTTTGCTTGCATGATATCATACATTTCTAGGAACAAAAAGCCATTAGTTTCATACCCTTACTATTCCACTGTCCTAGAACTTGGCACAAACAGCAATGTACTTATTCTCTGTTGTGAACTAAACGACCAAACAAAGCACATTGTCAACAAAGAAGTGATGTTGGCACTAGGAAAAGGTGGAATCATAGTGAATACTGAAAGAGGTGCTCTCATTGATGAAAAGGAATTGTTGGAGTGTTTGATTGATGATAAGATTGGAGGTGCTGGTTTGGATGTGTTTGACAATGAACCTCATGTTCCTAAAGAGTTCTTTTCATTGGATAATGTTGTCCTTTCACCTCATGCAGCCACAACTAGAAACTCTCGATTTTCCTGCTGATTTTGTTAAATTTTGTAGGAAATAATTCAAAATCTTTCGCAGGAAAATCCTTAGCAAAAGTTACTGTTGAGAATCATGGGATCCATGGAAAAATGAAGAGAAAACTATGAGAAACTTTGTATTGATATTATTGAACAATCTTAGAAATGAGAAAGTTACGATAAAAGAGTACACCAAGGCCTATTTATAGGCATCCACTAACTAGTAACTAACACTTCTTATCACTAGCTCTAACTAACTTCATACTTGACTATTAAGGAACAATTACACCAACTACTAACTATCATTATGCTTAACAGTTACAGTTACATGCGGATTTTCTTGCGGCCAGCTAATCCGCAGGAAATGACAACAGTATAACGAAAACCGCTAGACTTGCTAATTTTTCAAGTAATTGTGTTAAGCCTTAAATGGCTTATCATTTTTAACACTTGATTTGAGTTTTCAAAATGTATTGAGCTTCAAGATACATGTTACATTAATGTTACTTTAATTTTATGGTCAAGATATATTTGATATTAATGTTATTGCATGTGTATTAATATAGCTTCCAATTTGAAGACCGTTCTAATAGAAATATTTGATCATTTATGCTGGTTTCTCGACTCTTGTTAGCTTTCAAGATTTATAATTTTTTCCTATGAACAACCAATTCCCTTCTGCATAAATATTGCTAAGTTTGGAGGAGACTTTCTGTTTCAATATCTGTGTTGTTAACAAAAGCAATGATTCAAAAACATAAAAACTTCACTCAACACTAACTTCATTTTCTCATATAATATAATATTGATTATTATGCACACTCTAGTAGATGTGGGGGTCACCATACTTTAGCGAGAAGAAGGGACGGAGCCATGAATTTAACTTAGAAGGGACCGAGTTGAAAGTATAATTTTATTGAAGAAAAATTAAATTTTCAAATGAATGATATATACAAGATATTTAAGAAATTATAAGGTATATTCAAAACTAGTAGATATCCTCGTGAGCTTAACTCAGTTGATACGGATATTGCATATTATATGTAGGGGTTGGGGTTTGAACCCCGAACACCCCACTTCTCCACATTTAAAATGTATGAGCTCTAGCCACTAGGCTACTTGACAAAAAAAAAAAGTTGAATATCTTAAGGTTTGTCAGAAAATGATGAGACTAAAATGATATTTGAACAACATTGAAAGAAAATATGAAACAACAAAAATGAAAACGTAGGAGGATGCAATCACAACTGATGCACCTTTTGTAGTGGTTGAGAGTATGAAAACAAAGTTACAAGCAATGATTTGATATTTCTAAGGGAAATTACAATGAAGTGTCATAAATTAGAATTCTAGTTAAATATTAAGATTCTTCTATAAATTGAAGAAAAAACTCTTCTCTTTTTTGGTGTTAAAGATTTTTTTATAAGGACAAACATATTGAGTCAAAAGAAGATCATTATACAATATCGTATAAAAGTCCACAAAAAATAAATATAAGCAATGTTGAATTTATATATTACAGGGATGGCAAGTTTTGCTGAAGGTTGAAGTTGAGCGTCAAATGGATAGGAGATTTTTTCCAGACTACCATAGTGTTTCAATTCCGGATCATGATCCGTTGACATTTCGTGTTGTTGTGTCTGGTCTCAATACTGGAAATCCTCGATTGACATTGGTAATCCCTTTGATTTATTAATATAATTTTTTTTAATCACTCAAATACAAACTTTAACCTTTTTTTTTCAATCAGAAAATCCAACCTTCGTATGGGGAATTTATATCTAAATATGAAATAGAATTCTCGGTGTTGGTTGGACCAAGTGATGAGCCTTATAGATTACCCATAAGACAGTCTGAGTCATGCGTTGGAGGAATTGAATTAACACTACGTTGGAGAAAGTTTTGTGTTGACAGCGGATTTGTTGATGGAGATGTTCTTCAGTTCACATTTAGGAACATTAAGAACAATGGTTGGGTTGATGTTCAAAAGGTCGAGTGATAATTTTTTTTTTCTTGGTTGTGTATCTGCCCTCCCTCTATGTAATTTCTTATTTGTATTGTTTGTAATGTGTTTTATTCATTGCTTTGCTCACTACCTTGCAATTTTATATAGAGCACATGGATCTTCCTTGATGTGTGTGCATTCTATCCATATCCTTCTATGTGTAAGAATACCATTTGCAATGGAAATGACTAACTTGCCCCTCATCCATAGTGTCACACCTCCTTAAGCATTAGTGTTATATCGTCTTTTTGGGTGATTTTGTTTAAAAATATAAATTTTTGAAACATGTTTTTTTTTTTAATTTGATTTTGTGGTTTGGCTTCCACATGAGTTAATATGATGAGGATCTCACAAGTATATTTTTGTTTCAGTTACAAATATATGCATAACCTAACTTTTACGATCGTATGTTACACTTACAAATTATTTGTTTCACTTACAAATATATGCATAAGCTCTTTCTTTCCTTTAAGTTGGTGATCTTATGATGTTATCAAACTTCACGATGAATGTGGATAATATCGTTAGACTCATATTTTGCAACAAAAATGACATAAGGTTTTAATCCAACTAAAATAACATAGATATTATTAATACTAATTGAAACAACAACGGCATAAGGTGCTAATCGAACTGCATAGGTTACACGATTTTGGTTTATTAAGAAGGTTTAATTTAAAGGTTGATGAATGTAGCTTCAAGACTACAATTTGACAAGTTGTGGACTTCAACTTGACTTCTGAATTTTTTCCAACTCAAATTGAGACGTGAAAAAAACACCAGCAACCCACTTTGAAGCAAACAAACTGTCTTCAATTCCAAGCATGAAAATATCATCTTATTTAGTTGCAAGAACTATAGTAGGCAATTGCAGGTTTACTTCATGTCTCTGTCAAGACAAATGGTAACGATCCACGCAAAGCCTAACAGTGGTAAAATGCAAACTATGATAATTCCTACGCTATCATACCCCACTTCTTCTATTTTGATGAAGCCAATGAGGAAGAAAATGAAGATAAACACTGTAAGGAAAATTAGAAAACACTTACCTTTTTTTTTTGTGAATGAAATATTTATGAATGGTGTGAGGATTGTCTGGAGAGGATAATCTCTTTATAGAGTGTATGATTCGCATTGTTTGCTAAAGTTGTTGTAGATGCACATGATAATGTTACCCTCGGTTACTATTCATTGTACATTGGATGGTCTTGGGTCGGCTACTTTAGTTTTTCTCTGGCAGGGTATTTCAATGCAGCTTTTGCTGCTTTTACCTTTAATAGCTGGTAGCCACTTAGAGGAAACGTAGTGAGGAAAATATCTATTTTAGGATGTATATTGCTTGGTGTCAATAGTTGAGAAGTCCCCATAATTGTGGTAGACAATTATTGGTGATTTTGTAATGGCAAATGTTTGTGTGTAGTGTCCATGTCTTTTGGTGTGTGGTTCTTTGTTGGTTTTAATATTTTATTCCGTAGGCATAATGAAATTATTCTTGAAAAAAAATGTATTTTTTTTTTTAATTTTTTTGTGTTAAAATTATTGTCGACGTTGATCATGATTGATCAGGTGATGGTGTTCAGTCTGAAGAATAATAATCGATGCACGAATATTCTGTTGATAATTTTTAGGTGTAAGTGTTTTACGATTTGTGTATGTGTGGTGCTTGCGTTGTTGAGTGTGTAGTCTGGTGCGTGTATTATTTTTTGTCCTTGTGTGTCATGGACAATGTGGACGACATGTATTCAGATGTTGGCCGTTTTCCACCCGTGCGTCGCACGGGCATTACACTAGTATAATAACATACTACTATAGTTTTTTTTCTTCTCAAAAGTTTGGGGGACCGTGGCCATTATTGTTAGTCCCCCCTTCTAGCTCCGTCACTGATAAGAAGACAAATCATACAACTACAAAAAGCATAAAATAGAATTACCCGTAGCAAACAATTGGTATACGTATAAAATAAAAGTAAGTATAAGACTCAAAACTTTATTGCAGAAAAACATAAATGAGTCTACTATATGGGGATTTCTGTTGAAACAAAAATCTTTTTGATGAATGTTTTAATGATAACAAACCTTATGGAATAAACACTAAGTTTTATGAATAGTGATCTACTGATGTTTGCACTTAAGTCTCTTCACAGAAGTTGACAAGAAAGAAGTCTCTTACAAGTGCATATATATACTCATTGGAAGAATACCAAAACAGTAGTATCACAAGCTCAAAGAAGATATAAAAAGTATATTGTTTGAATCAAATGGGTGTTGATTGAAGATTCAACAAGAAGATGAATTTTATGATCAATTAACTTATCCTCGTCACCACATGGTTTTCAACAAAGCCTTAAAGATTCGAGGAATAAAGGGTTACTATTTGAAAGGAATGATCTTCAAATAACTTCTAAAAGAGTTTAAGGAAAAGGCACAAAAGTTTCATTCAAGAGAATGATTGAATGAACCATCATGATTACATGCATGCCTAAACTAAAACATCTCAAAGATACTCAATGAAAAAGGAACATTGTGTACAATCACCAAGAGAAATTATGAGATAAATCGCATCATCAACAAAATAATTCGAGGTTAATTAACCGAGAATTTATTGTCATCTCATATTGAAGAGAATATTATCAAACTCCGATGAAAGAATGTTCTCATGATGAGGATGCATATTACACTCAAAAATATTCTCATCATTTCATCAAAATGATTAGAATCAACTTTGAAGAGAAACCAATTCATGAATGAATGATTTATTAAGTCACTCATTTATGATATTGGTTGGAGAAATATCAAAGAAGAAAATTTATGATTATATGCTTGGAGATTCTATCATAAAAGACTTATGATGGTCCAAGAATCTTCCATCACTATTCAAGATATGATTTGGAGAATAGAAATCAATCAAAGTAATTTTGTCTTTGAGAAAGG
>Ga0315915_1006950_pt1 | contig 13673 bp, 8 predicted proteins | sample MpolbnodulesMG_FD_207738 | JGI IMG/M metagenome (GOLD analysis project Ga0315915, IMG submission 207738) | Medicago polymorpha root nodule microbial communities from Los Angeles, California, United States - branched nodules | ecosystem: Host-associated > Plants > Roots > Nodule | place: USA... | reverse complement strand
AGATGAATTTGTAGCTTAGAGGACTGAAAAAGAACTCTTATATGTGCAGAGGTAAGACTTTTTGAAATGATTTGTTGTATAACCGTTGGATGACAGTTACAGATGAAGCCTCTAGCTATAAAATGTTTTGATGATGATGTTCTAAGTCTTGATCAAATAGGATTTATTAGTTTAGCATGTTAGTTCTTTGACAGGTTTGTCTTAGAATTTGTTAAAGCATACAACCAATATATGCATCTTTGCACTAAATGATTCATTGTGTTCCCGCTTGCTTGTGACCCAAGAAAATTGCATTCCTACTGTCAAAACTCTGTTTTTCTATTGTCTTAATCGATTCAGTTTTATTTGAATCGTATCACACAAAGTTTCCGACTTTGTGTGAATCGTTTCATAAAATTCAGAATCGATTCAATTTTGAATCGACTCAAAAATATGTGAATTGTATCACAAAATCTTTATGACTTGCCATAAATCGATTCAAACTATTTTGAATCATATCAACCTTCATTCTGGGTACTTTCAATCGATTCAAATCTCATATGATAGCATCAATCTTCATAGCATTCTTCCTCTTTCCAGTTCTGTCTTTTAGCTGTCTGAATCGATTCAAATATTTAGTAAATCGATTCATGTTGTTTTTGGACGAAAAATTGCACTTTCCCCAACTTTTCTATATATACTCACTTTCTCCTTTCTAGTTTTGCAAATTTTTCAAGAACTATTAATATTTGATTGTAATAATATTTATATTGTGAATCTCTCAATTCTATATTGAATCTTATTAGCACATAGTTTTAACTTTTTGTAATTATTGTGATTGTTCAAGCTTGTTTCCAATTAGTCAAAACATTTCAAATCACTTTTTCTAAAACTCCGTAAAAAAAATTCAAACCGTTATTCCCCCCTCTAGCTTGCAACCTTATTAGACATATAGACCAACAACAGAGGGGGGATGGTTAGAAACTGCAACGCGTTATACTTTGAATCTTGCGAGAGGCATTCGATTATGCACATCTTCCGGTGAGGTGAGAGTGTGAATAGCTCTAGTTAAGCTTAAGTGGATTCAGCCTGTTTTTTAAACTCTAGGCTTGGAGTATAGCCTCTTAGCAGTCCATAACATTATTAAGTTATTTCCCATCCCAATTTTTATTTTTCACCAAAAAATTAAACGATGAGCTAATCAAAATTTAAAATATAGCCTCTTTGAACTATTATGAATATTATATTTGAAATATAAATTCATTAATTAAATTGTCAAATTACGATTTGACTGAATAGACTAAATAATAATATTAAATAGTGCTATTTATTACGGGTTTGACTACAATACATGGTTTTTGTAATCTTTAAACTTTTGTTGTCTTTTAAAGGTAAACACAATTCACGTTTATCAATGAAGAAGACAAAAGAACACGAAAGAATGAGTGAAGGAGAACAGAAAAAAGTGAAATTGGTAGAGGAGGAAGAAGTAGATTTGATCAGCAGTCTTCCCGATGAACTTTTAGGTTCTATCATTTGTCTACTTCCATACATGGAAGTTGTGAGAACAAGTGTGCTTTCCAAGCGATGGGAGTCATTGTGGAAGAACACTCCTGACCTTAGTTTTGATCAAAGAAAAATGTTGAAGTCTTTGATTAAAGAGTACATTCAAAACTCTCCACTTGATGATCGTCTTACAATGGCTATGCAACACAAGGTAATTTTTTATGGAAATCATGTAAAATAAGTTATATGTTTTTTACTATAAGATTTATGTTTTAATTTATGTTTTATGAATAATTAGATTAATCAAATGGTTCACATTTTCATGGAGAGTCAACCAGGAAGGGTTGTAGAGAATCTAATTACATATTTTAGCTTCCATTTTCTGAATGAAATAAATGAACTTTAATCATAAACGCGTTTGAGATAGGATATATATTGATGGAATTCTTGCATGACAGGTAGATCCTAAAAATGAGGAATATTTTGATGTAATTACTAAAGCAGCCATGATGATTACATCAAACATTGACAACCATATTGGTCCCTTGAAGAGTTGTATCATTCGACACTTGCCTGAGAGTTGTGCAAGTGCGGATATTTTGGGGTGGTTAAGGAAATTATTGGAAAAAGGGGTGATTAAGGTTTCAATAGAACGTGAATCTTGTGATTATCGTAACGGAGGAATATTAGACATGGATGTAAAGCTTGCTGCATCGACCATTGATTTACCTTTTGAGGTTTTCTCCAATTTTAAGGTTCTTGAGTTGAAGAACTATCGTTTTAACACTACACCCTCCCCTGATTCCCAACAAACTTTAAAAACACTTACTCTTAACAAAGTGCGTATTATATCGAACACTTTTCACGATATTCTCTCCTACTGCTCATCTCTTGAAAACCTTACCGTCGAGAATTGTGATTTCTTTACAGATGAGCTTAAGATTGTAAGTCCAAGTCTGAAATATATTAAAATTTGTAATGTGAATGTGCTCAAGATTTTGGTTTCTGCATTTAATGTTGAAGTCATAGAGATTGACTCTATTATTTGTAGTCCTGAAGATTTGGTCTTTGAGGCCCCAAAACTTCAGGTTCTTCGTGCTTACAATGATTTTCAAATTCTTGGAGAAATTGTACTTATTGATGGTAGAAAGCTTTTGACAGCAAGAGATATTATAGAAATTTGCGGTGGTATTCTGGTATGTCTTTTTTCACTTAGAAAATTGATTAACTTCAAGTTTTTGTTTTTGATTCAAGCATATAATACATTTCTTTTTAGTTAATATAGGACCATCTAATGTTCTAAATTTTGCTACATCTAAATTTCCTTAGATATATGTACAACTTAACATATGGTCTATATTCAATTACATTGAATGTTACAATGATATTTGTAGATGCAAACAAGTGAGTCAAGGATAATGATTAAAGTTTAATATCCCTTAATGCAATTATGATTCCTTTTTGAACCATCACAAAAATCATGCTTATTGGGAAAGACTTCCTAGAAAAATATCACAACCTATTATATGTGAACTAACAGAGTAATTGTGATGCGATGATTAAACTTGTTGGTTATGGTATCTATTTAACGCATAGGGTGAGCACTGGCTGGTAACCAAATATGCCATCACCACCTTACTGAATAGTGACCAAGTATGCCTACTACAAATATTGCTTATAGTGAAATAATCCAATTTGATTTTGCTCCTTAGAAAAATGTTCTGTAAAAAATAGACAAGTATATAGTAGTTTCTTACTTAATATTAGTATCTTTATTATTTCTTAACATGTGTCATGAAGGCGCATGTTAGCATGACCCTTGTTTTATAACTATCTTTCTTGATTGTCTTAGGGTCATCGAGGTTCAGACATGGGGAATATATTTAAACATTTAGTTACTCTTTGCCTCAACTTTGAATTGAACAGTAGCAGAAATACCATAGCTCTTTCTTTTGCACTCAAGTCTTGCCCACAACTAATGAATCTTCAAATAAATAACCAGGTATGCTTAGGATTAATTTAGCCATATGTTTCCAACTATCTTTATTTCATTGTGATCGTGATTTTATTCAAATTAGTCATATTTGACCATGATATAACGATAAATCAATCATGATTTAAATTATGCTTAACTATATTTTTTGAATTTTTTTTCCCTTATACTCTAGGTCAAGTTGGATTACTATGATCAGAATGACAATGATGCTCTTCCTTACCCTGGTGGTTTGTTTTGGCTCAAAAGGGACCCCTGTAGGTGTGTTAGCCGCAACCTAAAGTCTGTTTGTATAAAGGGGTATAAAGGTGGAGAGTTTGAATTTGAGTTCGTTAAGTACTTAATATTAAATGGCGGAGTTATGGATAATATTACCATTTGGTTTTTGGCTGAATGTTTATGGGATGAAGTTGTAGCAACTGCATGTTTGCGGTCATATCCAAAACTCTCTCCTAAATTGTCATTTGATTTGAAACCTGGGACCGAGTATATACAGAAGTATGGTGGCAGCTTTGATGAATGGGTGAGAACCCTAAAATAAAGTGGTTGATGAAAAGCTGAAGTGTTTTTTTTGTTAATCTTGGGTTTAAACCTCTCAAATTGTTATTAGACTTATGTTGATGTTTTTATTTGATCGCTTTCGACTTTGGATTTTCATCTAATAATTTTTTATCTAGGAGTTTCATTTAATAGTTTTGCATCTTGGATTTTCAAAATAAACAAGTCATATGTTCTCATATTCTCTAAACATTTGTGTGTTAAGTTTATTGCAGTTTTCAAAATAAACAAGTCATATTGTAGTATATATAAAAGGCAACAACACATGCATAAATTTACATGATCATAGTAAAAATTATTGTACAAGGCTACAAGCACAATGAATGAATCTACCGTTAAAAAAACACACACAAAGCGTCTAATTACACGCTTATTATACACCGTACACAATAAATCCATGTGTCTTTTTCCCTTAGTTATCTTAAAATCCTATATTTATTAATATAATATGGTAGTTTATGATCAAATTTGCGTGTATGTAACTAATCTTTTACCAACGGACCTAATAAATATAAATATCAATAGTTAATTTATGATTTAGTGAATGATTCTGCTCATGAAGAATTCCATGTCTATACTTTTTTTTTTGTATACATAGTAATTTTTTATTTTATTTTACAATAATAAATCACAAATTTGATTGCTAAGATATAAACTCACCTTATAGTGATAACCTGATAAGAACACAAAATCTGCAATAAAGATGATAGCTAAAATTTGTGCACATCCATTTTAGTTTAGTTACAACATAAATGTCTTATAATATCACCAACCGGATGACCCTTTTGCAACTCCTCAATTCACTAGATGCTTATTTCGATTAACAATTAAATTAACAAAATCACGGTATATGTAACTCCTTGATTTTTAACAACAAAAATTGTGTCTGTTTTTTTAATAAACTAAAGGTTCCTTTTCAAAATGCATGTTAGAGTTATATAGAACATTGTATGATAGCTGAATAATTTACAAGACACAAGTACATCCTTTCATAGAGGCATAATTTCCTTTTAAAAGTATTACACGGTATTAAAGGGACTACTAAGCTAATCTTTAACTCTAAAATAAGAAATTTGGGTACGGGACCCACCAATAACATCAACGTCAAGGCCTGGTCCCTACCAACAATGTGAGTGGTCTCGAGTACGTCCGCGGTGAACATAATCTATACAAAGGTTGGGTCAATATCCCAAGACAAAATAGTCCACATATCTGGGGAGGTGATCATCTTCCACAGTGGTATCTCGACTACCTTCAGAATCGTCATGATCTAATGACCTACATCCCACACATCCACCGAAAGGGTGACCAATTTGAAAATAATAAATATAAAGGAGCATAGAAAGAAGCGTAAATATAGTAAATATTATATGTAGATTTCTAAATCACATATATAAACAAGTAGGAAAACAATGTTTATAATAAAACTTATTAAGACTCGATTCCTAATGCAATGTCTATATATGCCAATGCATATGATTCCAAAATTTCCAACCCTCCACAAAGGGGGTGTAGCATAACTTTAAGATAAGCAACACTAAGGTGATAGATATCTACCGATCATTCAGACTCAAAGATCGACGTTGGGATAAGGTGTTCTAATCTTGAATACGCAACATGTGCCATCTTTCTGGTGTGTATCTCGTGACTCCTATTCGGTGACCATGTAACTATGAAATGCATGAGCATATGATTCCCCAATGTGCACAAGAATTTATAACCATATGAAATATTTGTTGAATCAAAATGGATTTTAAAACAATATCTCTAAGGTTTTTATTATAACAATGTATGAAAGAACAATTTGATACTTTAACGTGTGTTCAAGTGTACATGACCTTATAATTAAATTTAGATTTAAAAGGTCAAGTTTTTTGTTCTTATACATCATGATTTAAGCACAAGGAAAACATTATGGAACTAAAGAAAAACATTGGAAACATACGAAGACTAAGACGGTGATCTAAAGGAAGGTCAACATAAAGTCAAAGCTCTTATCAGAAGATGTCTTGAAGACTTTGACGAGAACAAGATCTGATGGAATAAACCTCTAAAGGAAACAAGTTCTGATGATGTAGGCAATTTGACTCTGATCAATTTTGTCATTTTCGAATGGAAGGTCGCTTTCAACGTCTGATAGTACAGTTTGTCTTCTTCTAACCACGTGCAGAATCAAACAAATAAATTCAAAGGCAGAGAGAATGTAATGGATCATTCCATAAGAAGCAAATGATTTCTCGAGTACTATTCAACAACATTATCCAATTGAGGCAAAGTTTTAAAGTATGAATCAAAACTTCTCAACAGTGATTTTGATGAGTTGGAAATATTCAAACAACAACTCTATTATTTCTATCCTATATAAGGACCTGAGTAATTTGAAGAAAGTAAGACATTACGAATTATTGCAAGTTCCAAAACTCTGTAAAATTCGAAAGCACTCAAAACACTTAGAAAAATTCTTACAAACTTAGTATCTTAGAATTTCTTAAGTGTCATAAGTTTCTTAAGCTCTAAGTTAGTTTACCACTCTTTGAGTTCCTAAGTGTACACACAATCAAACTCTTTTGAAAAACTCTAATTGTATGAGCCCTCTTGTGTGAGGCAAGGAAGTCTTTGACTTGTGTGTTGGAGCAATTGTAATCTTGTGTGATTATAATGAAAAATCCCTTCACAAGAAAGACCTCAATTTCTACTTTCAAAGACAACATCTGTTATCATTGTAGTTTTGAATGATAAGTACTAGTACACGATGGACCATCTATCAAAGTGGTACTCCGTAGAATTTGTCCATGCTCATATCAAAAGAAGCAGCTAGGATTTAAATTTAGCACAAGTTACGAATATGATTACACATTCATCATATAAGCAACAATAACTTGGACAGTTAAGAAATCAGTGATCAGTTATTAGTTGTAAAATCATGCAGACACAATCTAGATTCTCAGCACGGCTACAATAAAGTAAGCTGCACCATGAGAATAAACACTAGACTTTACAAGAAGACCTGTATGATCTTTAAAACAAAGGCCTATACCCATTATTATTGCTTGTATGATCTTTAAAACAAAGGCCTACACCCATTATTGAACTATTAGAAAATAAAACACAATCTACGTTGCACTTGGGGTAGGCTTGAGGTGGCCGAACCCATCTGTTTTCAAGTGCAGGAACTGCAGAATTGGAGGTACGTTTCTACACATTGCGCCATTCATAAAATGAGTCCTTTGCCAGTAAAACAATTGGTTATCCCATAACTTGATGTTTCTACATCTCCAAAATCATCAAACCACCATTGTATTGTCATGAGAGAAATGTTGTCATCAGTAATTAAGCTTGTCAAATGCAGCAGAAAAATATTGTGCTGATTGGGTACAATCTGCAATTTCTGTATCCATCTGAGCCTGCCTCCAAGTGTTGAGGGCGTGCATTTGAAATCAGAACATGTGCAGGAGAGAAGAGAGCAAGCTACACAATGATCAGACAACAAAATATCATGCAAAATAAATATTGTGCTCGACAATTTAAAACAAAAGTAGAATGAATATGTTATGAGGAAATAGATAAAACAGAATGCTTTTTGAAGCATCGGTACTACTGATTCGGTTGCAGTCAATTTCATGAACAAACAATGTAAATACATGCAAAAGGTCAAAAGAAAAAAACCTTAACATCAAACAACAATAACCATGACTGATCCCATGGGATCATGAGACATGAGTTTTCTATAAAAATACATTCAAAGAAAATTCAGTTTTTCATTTTTTGTGATTTTAAAAATAGCAGAGGAAGGATATTCCATGGACATGAGAAGACTGTTACTGTTGCATAAGGTGGACTGCACCACCTGTGAGAGATGCTCAACCACCATCGCCTTAGGAATTGATCGTGTTGCCAACACTGATCGATTTTGTATCCTATTACTGATTGAAGTTTTTGCCACAATTTCTAATTGTTACTTTTGAAGAGAAAGTTGGGGAGTTAAAATGGAAAATTAAACCCTTTGATCTTAATCTATGCGTAATTAGTTTTTTTGTTGTCCTATTAACACACAACTGACCAAGGTTTTAAAAATTGGACAAAATTTTGCACAAAAAAAAAAAAAAAAAAAGGATCAAAACGATGAAACCAGGTTTTGGTATGTACTAGAAAATATGCAGATTGAAAATTTTGAAGCAAATTTCATTTGGGGAATACAAAAGAGCTAAGGAAGAAACATCCTATCAGATGGAATAATCAAAATAAACCTAAAGAAGTTGGTTTCCTATTCTAGGCTTTGTTTCTGCATCATACCAGATGATTGACTAACACAATATGCCTTGACCATGGCTTTCTCCATCTCATTGATCTCTTATAGTTGTTGACTACTAAACATTTATTGTGATAAAATGTCTAATGACGAAACCGCTTTATGAAAGATTTTGGTGTGTGAAACACTAATACATCTATAGTAAAAAGAGAATAGTAAAGGAAAACTCACATCTTCAAGTGTGCTGTCACAAGTCATAACACTGCATCAAGAATTGGTAACTAACTTGTTCAAAAAAAAAAAGAATTGGTAACTAAACTTGATAAGTGTGCTTGATTCTTGAGTGACAAAAATTGGTTTTGAATGAATCGATTTTGTAAAATAGATTTTAGTTAAAAGTGAGTTGAATGCAAAGTGTTTTTTTTTTGGGTTAATTAAGTAAATGGTCCCTATAAATATTCAGAATTTTGTTTTTAGTCCCTACAAAATAAAATCACACTTTTAGTCCTTATAAAATTTTTCATTAACATTTTTAGTCCCTATAAAATCTTTCCATCAGCATTTTTAGTCCCTGTCAAAAATTTCCATCAACATTTTTGGTCCCTAAAATGCTTAAGGAAATGTCACAAGGACTAAAAAGTGTGATTTTATTTTGTAGGGACTAAAAACAAAAATGTGAATATTTATAGGGACTAAAAACTTAATTAACCCTTCTTTTTTTTGGTAAACAAAGAGAAGAAAAGGGAAAGAAAAAAAGAGTAAATCAGAAGAAAAAAACTGGAAAGAACTGTCGCACCTTGCTACTAGCTCTCGGCTAGCATCAGCCTGCAAGAGAGGGATGATTCCAGGAGGCGGTCAATAAACTCCAGCCAAACATGGCTACCAGAAGCTCCGTGCTTTGCAAAATAATCCGCAACTGCATTTCCTTCTCTAAGCGTTTGCACTAGCTGGATGCTCCGATTCTTGGCTAATAACTCCTTGATATTCTGGATAATAGCCACATAATGATGCCAAATATTTGTCTCTCCTTGCACCAAATGAACAGCCAACGTTGAGTCCATTACCAAACCAGTGCTCGAAGACCTTTGTCCCAAGCCATCATCCTCAACCCATCATATAATGCTAGAAGCTAAACATGAAGGACATTTCAAAAGCCAACACTACCCAAAAAACTTCCAATCCAGGAGCCGTCAGAGTTTCTAAGCACTCCCCCAAAGCTAGACGCACCAGGATTCTCCAAACTGCTACCGTCAACATTCAACACAGGAGCACTCCCCTCAGCTGGGTGCCAAGAGATCCAACGCTCAATGGGAGCCCGAGTAGCATAGGAAATGAAGTCTGGAGCAGATGAGCATAATTAAGAATTTGAAGCTTAACTTGTTGAAGGTTCTTGTGCTATGCAGGCACTATTTCCAGTCGTCCAAAGGAACCACACCGCGGAAAGGAACAGGTGGGGGAGCTGTCTGTCTAGGCCTATAATGAACCACGAGCCAAGGTTGTGCTCTGAGAAGAAGTTTAAGTTGTTGAAGCCGATAGCCAACGAAAGCTTCCTAGGGAATGCACAATCCCACAAGCAGTGGAAAACATCTTTGCTTGTTGGGTTGCATCTAGTGCAGACATCAGTCGGAGACATACCTCTCTTATGTAACATTACCTTTGCAGGAATAGCAGCATGGCAAGCTGATTTTTGTTTGAAAGCTACAGATCACATTGAGTCAAAGGCTACAAACCATAATTCCACTCCTACATGATGTAGATCGATTTGCACTTTAAGTCTAAAAGCAAAATCAGTTCTACTTGAGACACTCAAACATGTCAAAATCATTTTTACACCACTAGAATCCATTTTGCCCCATCCTAGAATCCATTTTGCGCCGTCCAAAATTGAAATCAAATATACACTAAAATTGCAATACTCATATTGGCAGGTTCTAAGGTGGACAAATACTTAAGCATCATACAGAAGCTCAAAATCTTTCTCGTTTTAATGGCTGAGATGACCTAATTGATATCAGTTGAACAAAAACAAAAGAAAATGAACAAGTTAAGCTTTAAGGTACACAAATTCATTTTTCCTTGTTTTTGTCGAACTAGCACCAAACAAGTCAATTTCTACTTCCAAAAGAGGACATCTATCATCATTGGAGTTTCGAAGGATAAATAATAGACAGTCCATAGCGAACCACAAATCAAAATGGTACTCAAAGATGGTACTCAATAGAGTTTGCAATGCTCATGTCAAAAGCAGTAACTAAAATTTAAAATTTAGCATAAATTTTGATTACACGGACACTCCTCAGATTAAGAGTGTCCTGGTGTCAGACACGACATCGACACATATGATTACACTGAATTATGCAGTTTTCTCAGATTATTAGCGGTGTCAGTGAGTCAGTGTCGCGACCGTGCTTCATATATTCATCATATAAGCAATAATAATAACATGGACAGTGAAGAAATCAGTAAGCAATTAATCATATAAGTACTTAAACACAATCTAGTTTCAGATTCTTAGCACAGCTACAATAAAGTAAGCTACACCAAAAGAATAAAAATTAGATGTGTGAAACCATATATCAGAAGTACCTGCTTTATTCATCATTTTCTTAACTGTCCATGTAAATATAAAATCATATTAGTTTCACATATCAAATACAACAAAAACTAACACTAACAAAAAATAATAGACAATTTTTGCATTTTGAAATATAATAAAGTAAATTGTTTTTGTGGCAAAGAAGGTGTCAGATGAGTAAGGTGAAAATCATCAAATCCTGGAAAAGAAAACCACCAACAGCAATAAGCTGGGTAATTAATTATTGAAACAGGATCTGTAAACATGAATTAATCTTCATTACCCTAATTGCACACATACACTAATATGACATTAATACAAAGGAAACAAAAAATGAAAATAAAAAAAATGAATTTTTGGTTTGAAAATGGGTAAAGTAAGGGTGAAGATGAAAGACAATTGAGTTATTGATGTCTCTGTCTGAATTCTGAAGTATGATTTGAACAGAACTGTGACCCGAACATGAATGTCCAAGGCTTTTGGATTGGGCTTTCATCCAACTATTTCAAAATTGCTCTCCCGCACTCTAAAATTACTTTAATACTTCCAACGACAGTTAACTGTAGCCAACAATAGTTAAATGTCGATGAAAATATTAAGGTAATTTTATAGTTCGAGAGAAATTTTTTGAAACTTAAAGAGCAATAGTCCAACTATTTAAGGCCTTCATTTTTTTTTTTGAGGAGAAGAAAACTATTGCATTTCATTAAATAGAATATGTTCAATACAATAAGGTATTTCTACCAATATTAGGGAGCTAGCTGATGATAAGGCCACTTTAGTTAAACTATGAGCAATCTTATTTGCTTACCTCCGCATAAACTCAGCACGAGAGTTTTCATAAAATTGTCGAAAGAGAGATTTACAATTATCAATTATGTTCCCGAACTCTGTGACTTCATTATGACGGGATTGAAAACTATCAACTACTCTCTTATCAAGTTTTTATTTTAAGGCCTTCATATCCCCTTATCAAGTTGGACAAAAAAAAAAAGATAAAATAAAGTCGTACAATTTTCATATAAGTTATAAAATATTTTCTTAAGCTATTCTTTACGGTTTATAAAAATAAGCTTAAAAAACATATGAGCATGTCATAAGTTGTTTCTATTTGCTGCACAAACAAATTCACAAATGTTTATATTAGTACAATATCTCAAACGAAAAAAGGCTTTAGATTATAGTATTTGTTTAGTATAACTTTTGCCGATTCCTCTTGATAAATGTGTATAGTTAGATGTAATAATTCAATTTGATTTAGTTTTTAGTCAAAAAATATTCAAACCGATCAAATCAACATTGGGTCGGGTTGATTCGGTTTTCAACATTTTTGAAGGTGGATCTGAACCGAACTAAATGAATGTTATATGGCTGATCAATTTGTCTGAAATGCAATTAAACAATAACTTTTTCTTAAAAGCACTACATCCGCATACCTTTAAATTTTCAACTTATATAGAGTTACAAAATAGTTAAAAAAAATTACTTGACATAATCATAAAAATCATTGAAGAAAAACTAGTTAATTATGATAGATAGGTAAGAGTACAATGAAAAGCTCAAAATCTATATATTTCCAATGAAACAATAAAAAGTTGACAAATGTGAAACATAATCTTAGTAAACTTACTAAACATATATACAAATGTTGTTTGTTTGTTGTTTTAGTGTGAGGGTGTTAGTGAAGGGTTAGGCCTGACCTAAGTCAAAGTGGGTTTAATAAGCCTATTATTAAACATGATGATTTTGTTTGGTCATTGAATTTCAAAATTGAAAACTAAAAATCAAACCAATCTAATTAGATTTTTAAGAGTTTGATTCTATTTTTGAATTTAACTTGAAAAAATGGGATCATTTTTGTTTGATTTGATTTATTGGTTTTGTCTAAACCTTTACTCCCCTATATTTATATCTCTACTCCCATAACAAACACTATATACTTTCCAAAATACCCTTAATTTATAATAAATAAAAAATAAAGTTTTAAACTAATTTTTCACACCATACCAAAATTTGGAATGAATATTCTGATCCATCCTACCATTTTGTAATAAAAAATGCTGGATTGAATATTCATTTCGACACTTTCCAAAATTGAAAGTGTCGGAATTATAAATGGATTCAAAAGTGTTAAAATTTGATTAACATTAAATTGTGAGATTTCCGTGAGCTTAACTCAGTTAGTAGGGATATTGCATATTTATATATGCAGGGGCTGAGGTTCGAACCCCAGACACCTCACTTCTCCACATTTAAATGTGCGAGCTCTAACCACTAGGCTAAAACATCAAATTGTGAGATATGAGGTAAATATTTTATAACACCATCAACAAAAAGTTGATGAGCTATAGTGAGTAGTGATCACATGTTTTATTCATTTAGCCAAATCGTTGATGATCTTCCCATACCTACAACTGCAGCCATTAACACCAAAATGAGTCAAGAGGAAAGGACTGAAAAAAATAAACTTAGTAGTTGCTTTCATGTATAACTAGACCAATGACCCGTGCTGACGCCCGGGTCATATAAGAGAACAAATACAGCGGAAATAAGAAAGTAAAAACTTTACTTGAATTGAAAAAATAGTATGATTCAGTTCATAAAATTAATTGCCACAAACGTTTTTAATGTACAATATTAAACAATTTCCATGACATCAACCTGTTACGGTAACATGACATATAACTTTGATGGCATAATTTATTGACGAAAAGAAAATCCAACGTCTGTCGAAATAGAAAAAGTACCGATATGAAATAAAAACAATACTACAAAACAAAGTGCTACACGTTACGGAAAACTTCTTTGTAGAC
>Ga0315915_1006943_pt1 | contig 13689 bp, 11 predicted proteins | sample MpolbnodulesMG_FD_207738 | JGI IMG/M metagenome (GOLD analysis project Ga0315915, IMG submission 207738) | Medicago polymorpha root nodule microbial communities from Los Angeles, California, United States - branched nodules | ecosystem: Host-associated > Plants > Roots > Nodule | place: USA... | reverse complement strand
TATTCTTTGATTATATTTTCTGTGGTTTTATTAAGTGTTGCTATTCTCTTTTTCTAGTTGCTTTCATGTATTCTTATATAAGAAAGAGGCATTGAATGATATGATAAGTTATCCCCTTTTACAAAATAGAGGGACCAGCAGTCTCAAGAATTAGTTATTTCATATTTTAAGGTATGGTTTTTTGTTTAAACCTTGTGACAAGTGATTTCTTCCTCATTTGTAATACCGTCAGCTATGGATATTCTTGTTCTTCACATGTTCTTGATGTTTCTTTGTTCAAACCCCGTGGAACTTTCGGTTTGAAGAGCATGCTTGTTGTCACTTGCAACTTGTGTGTGATATTCTATATCGTGGAACTTTTTCCTACATATATGTTGCCTGCATTCAAGATTTATCGAGACTTCTGAAATTTATAACTTCTCTGGATTTTGTTGAGTAAATCCGGTATTCTATGCGTGCAACTGCATAAAGATTAATTCCTGGAGTTAGGTTGTATCACAATTGATGGCAAAGCTCTACTTTATGTTTAATTCCTGGAGTTAGCTGACTAATTAATTTTTAAACTCAAGACTCTCTAGCATAATCTGGATTGCTATTTTAGGTTACTTCAAAACAAAGAAAATTTGAGGCATGGGTTCGTGAAAAACCGATACCGAGAATGTACTTGGTATGCATATGGTATTTGTATCATATGCCATTCTTTTCTGCTATTTTGTTGCGAGGTATGCATATGGTATTTGTATCATATGCCATTCTTTTCTGCTATTTTGTTGCGAGTGAAATTTAAAACGTTCTCATATATTATAGCGATATAATGTTTTACTTGTTTAGTTGAGTTGTTTGGTTGTTGAAATCAAACACAAATTTGACTTTTTAAGCTTTTATTTGTGAATTGATGAAATATTTAGCTATGATTCTCATGTTATATAAATAAAAAAACTCATGTTTTTTTATTGACATCCGTACTTTGTTATTTTAAACAGTCATATCTTGTACTTGCTACCGAATTGTTACCTATGCATCCTGGTATTTTCAATGTTAACTCATTTGGTGGAGCAATGTATGGAAGCAGAATACTTACACATGGGGGCTGTTTGGATCTCTCGTAATGACATCATTTTTGCGGGAGGGACTCCATCTGTCGATCTTTTAGTGGATAGGGTGAAGCTCTCATCTTGGAAGTGGTTCCTGGGTAAGAGCTCTGTCAGCCTCTGCTCTTTATATGAGTGGGAGGCGCAACCTGTCATGTGCTGGTTTCGGTAGGGTGTTTGGGCTGTGAGTCCTGGCTCTCTTTTGGGGTGCTATGGTGTGCCAGCCGCTTCTATCTGGCGTTTTGTCGAGGGGTTTTCTTTTTGTTGTTGTTGTTTTTTTATTTCATTAGGTTTTTGAGTGTGGTTGTTGCTTGGTGCTTTTTGGCTTCTTTTCATTGAGTACCTATGGTACTCCGAGCCTAGCATCCGTTTTGCATCTACTGTTTCTTTTTTGTATCTATGTCTATGTACTTTTGGGCTTTGCTCCCTCTCTTTTCTTTTTATATATTATTACTTTGCCATTAAAAAAAAAGAAAACTTACACATGGGTTTGTGTATTCTACCACAACATGGCAATTAACTAGTGCACTATCTATTTGCTATTCCGAACATCCACCTGTACTTTAATCTACTTTCCTCTCCATCTTCATTGTCAAAAAATGACTAAGAGGCTTTCCTACCTATTCTTTTTGCGTTGAAATTAGAAAGGGTGATATATTATTTGATCTAAATATTAAAATAGCATGCAGAACGGTTTTTAATATTTCCACACACAAAACTTAATCTGGTCTGACTTAAGTGTAGTTATATTGATTTAAGCAAGTGTTAAAAAAAATTCGATGCATTTTAGTTTGGTTCCAATAATATTTGATTTTGTTCGATTTTAATTTTTTTTAAATCAGTTTAATTTACAGTTTTTAATTTATACCTGTTTAAATATGAATAGTAGATTCTCAATATTTGAAGTCTAATTTGGTTTTGGATTTTATGATTAAGCTATTATTTTTTTGCCATAAGCTACAGTTTATATCGTCTCAATAAAAAAACTACAGTTTATATTATTACTATATCATTTTAGGAATTCATATAAAAATATCAACATAATGCCAGTTAATTTCCTTTAATTATGTACGTATTTTGTTGTTAGAATTTTGGCTAACTTTTTTTTTATAAAGAAAGAAGAATTTTGGCTAAACCTGAACTCTCAAAATATTCACGTTGGTGATCATTGTTTACTTACACACTACGAGGGAAACATAATCAACTGCCAAAATATGAAGCCCATATAAGGTAGAAAACCCACTTTCCATTGAGTTATGCTCTTTAGCCAAATGGTTTTGCTCATTTTTAAGTGAAATTTCATTTTTATCCTTACGTAGGTTAACTCATGTAGCGTGAGTTAACTCACGCCAGTTATGATGTTAGCGTGACTTAAGTCACGCTAAGTTACTTAAGTTAGTTAAGAGCAGCATAGCAACACAGAACCTCCATTTTCCAACTTCTCCAAACACGAAAATTTCACCCCCAAATCTGAATTTCACAATTCTTGCGCCATTCAAACCAAATTTCGTCCACAATATCAAGTAAGTGATTATTATCCTACTTCTTTGCATTATTTTGGTTCAAATTTTTGTAGAAATTGAACATTTTTAGGTTTTTTAAAATTTTGCTTGCTTGTTTGTTGTTTAGATGTTGTTTAGGGTACAATGTGGTAGTTTAGGGTTTAGAAATTGTTAGATTACATAGTTGCTTGAAAATTGCACACTACGTGAACGGTAAAAATACCTCAATGATATATATATATATATATATATATATATATATATTTGGATTGTTAATGATGTAATTAGTTAGAATTATGTTTGTTAATGTTGATTATAGTTAATTTGACTGCAATGTGGTAGTTTATGGATTCAAATGACACTGTCGACATTATAGTGTTGTTGTTGTATTATTAAAGATGACACATGTGTTGCTGTCAAAATTATGTGCAGATATGTTAAAGATTTTTTGTTTTTTGTGCAGATATGTCTGAGCAGGAGAGGACTGACAGACTTAGGTTAGGGAGGCCTGCCCCTACTAGTAGTGCACGGAGGGAGAAGCAAGCACTAGTAGGGGTCCATCTCAGACGGTGGACCCGACACTAGTAAGCCTCCAGAGGGTCGAGGTCGATGGAGAGTGGGGGACACGAGACTTGCTAGGGTTGATGCCGCGGGGGGATCGACGTTACAGACGGGTCCATCCCAGACGGTGGACCCGACACAACACCAGCATGAGCAGCATTATCAGGAGCAGGCGTATCAGGAGCAGCGTGGATTTCAGCCCGGTTATCAGTATCAGGAGGGGTATGAGTATCACCAGGGGTATCAAGCTCAGTTTCACGAGGGGTATAAGCCTGAGCAGCCTCCTCAGCAGCAGTATGTCGAGCCTCCTCAGTAGCAGCAGGATGAGCAGCATCCTCAGCAGCAGAAGCCTGAGCAGCATCCTCAGCAGCATGCAGAGGCTGGTATGGAGGATGAGGATGGGGGCTTTCCAGGGGGGCCTTACGACTTGTCTCTTTTACCGGACTTCTGTAAACACGTGGCATACAAGCTTTGGAACGATAAAACAGTAAGTATAATTGCTTTATTTAATTTAATGATATTTTACTATTATGTCAAGTTTATTTTTAACGTAGAATATTCATAGTTTATTATTATGTCAAGTTTATTTTACGTAGAATATTTTATGTTTATTTCATGTTTATTTTACTTTTTTTTTTTTTTTGTATTTCAGTTGCAAGCGGATCGTAAGATGAATGTCGTCTCGCACGGGAGGAAACTTAAGCTTTCTGTCTTGTCACTTCCGTTGCCGGTAGAAGATAATCCTTGGTTCTGGGAACCGGTGGATAGATCCGGTCTAAGGCCCCTTCTTCTGACTGGGTATGGCAACATCTCCCACAGGTTAATGTGCGCTATGGCTGAGAGATGGCATCAGGAGACCAGCAGCTTCCATCTGCCTGTTGGGGAGATGACCATCACACTGGATGATGTTGCTTGTCTTCTAGGCATCCCCGTCGCTGGACGGCTCATTCAGAAGGATGATTTAGATCTTGATGATGGTGTAGAGCTGATGGTGACTCACCTATTGTTTCCAGTGGAGAACGCGATGGAGCAGACGAGTAATAATTTAGGTGCCTTTGTCACTTACACGGCCCTGAAAGAGCGTTATGAGCACCTGTTGAATAGGTGTAAACATTTGCTGGGGGAGGATTTATCAGAGGAGGAGGAGCTGAGTCATATTAGGCCCGCCTGTGTCAAGGTGTTTTTGTTGCTCTTGCTTGGCTACACCCTTTTTGCCGGCAAGAACAACAAAACCATTAATCTGTTGTGGATGCTTGCGATTTGGGATTCGGCTAACATAGGCATGTGGTCATGGGGCGCGATGGGACTTGCTTTCTTGTATGAGCAGCTGAATCTTGCCTCCAGCTCACATGTTGGCTCCGTTGGTGGTTACATGAGCTTGCTTGTGGTAATATATTTTTTTCTTCTTTTTTAAGTTAAACGTAAATGTATAGTTTCTTGTATGACACTTCTGTGCTGATATAGATTTGTCTCTTTGTGTTTGCAGGGATGAGTTATAGCTCACTTCAGACATGTGGTTCCGAGGTCGAGATATCAAGATTACGAACGGGAGAACCCGTATGTGGGTAGATGGAGACCTCAAAGGGGGTTTAAACATGCTGATCACTTTAGAGGCTTGTTGGATTCGATGGAGCATTGTCATGTTACCTGGAGGCCGTATGAGCACTGACAAGACGTGACGCCTTTTCAGGACGTGTGCTGGTACTCCGGATGGATCATGGCTGGGAAACAAAAGATGGTGCGTCACTTGCCCGAACGGGTTGTGAGGCAGTACGAATATGTTCAGAAAGTTCCCCGACCTCCTACTACGATTATGCCTCTTGCCCCAGTAGATGTGGATGTTGCCTTCTTGGAGTTTGCTCTGCATGTCGTTCCCTAGCAGCAGAGGGGTCACCAGGTCCCGGACGACGAGCCTTGGAAACATTCAGATAGGTACATTAGGTGGTTCTACCGTGTATCCCATCCTCTTATCGTCAACCCTGCTCCAGAGCCTGACATTGTCATGCTGAGACCTGTCTACCAGGATATTCTTGTTGACCAGTACTGGGCCAGACATCCTCCCGATCCATTGCAGGTCATTAGCAGCATGAAAGACAAAATGGAGCATGCGATGGAGATTCCAGAGGTGGTTTCAAATCCACTCTTCTTCAGCATTTTGGAGGGCCTCCAGACCGAGTATAGCGTGTTTGACCATCAGCAGGTTCTATGGAGGAGGTCTAGGAGTCATAGTCCACAGGTCCAGCAATAGTGTCTTATTTTATGACTTGTTTTTTTTTTTAATGTCTTTTTTGCTATTTGTAGTATTTTTCTTGACAGTTTGGTTGTATGATATTTACATTTGCGCGATTGCGCCTCTTTATGACATTTGAGTTAATTTCCTTTAAAATTGCATTTCTAAATTATGATTGAATGAATGCACGTTCTCTAAATTATGAGTTTTGGTTGAATGAATGAATGGTTGTTCCTATGTATGAACGAACGAAGGAACGAAGCTAAACAGGGAACAAGGCAGTGACCACTGCCTGCCTGTTCTGGTGCGCACAGAACCAACGTGAGTTAACTTACGCTAGTGTTAACACTAGCATGATTTAAGTCACGTGGCAGTTTGTACTTAAGTCATGTAAGGGTAAAAAGGGAATTTCATTTGGAAATGAGCAAAAACGTTTGGGTAAAGAGCACTACTCCTCAACAGGGCTCATCAAATGCTCACATGCCTTTCAAATATCTTAAAACATCCTTATGAGATCATAGCTCTCGATCACTGTAGTTCAGGAGTTATAAACTAATCCTCTTGGGAGTTTATGACCGATGTCTGGATCGGGAGATAGGATCCGATATGTCAAACTGCATGCCAAAACATAATGCAGAGTACACAGTTTGTGTGAAATCTCTACTACTTGTGAGATGGTGGCTTTAGTGTCATCCGTAACACGTCGACGACGACCCTCTTTAAGAGGAGGATTAGCTTCAACACGCTCTCTATGTACGGAGCTGTGTTGGCCCTACTGTCAAGTTTCAATAGAGGCGGTTAAATTTGAACATAAAATCTTATGCGTGCTATCCAAACCTTTTATCACTAGATCAATCCTCGTAGAACTTCTTTCCATACTTTTTGATATAAAGAAAAATGAAATTGAAAGTGCGCACAATCTTTTTATTCCCTTGCTAACTCATTCTCAAGCGTGAAGTGATTGAATTGTAATTCTTGAAACATAATCTGTGCATTTCTTTCAATGACTCCAAAATTATTCCAAGCAATAACATACCAATGAATATAAAGTTGAGAGTTTAATTCCTGGGCATTTCTAAAACAATTTTTTTGGCACATTTTTTTAACATTTTTAAGAAATTTGAAAGTTATATTTTTTTCATTTTAAAAAGTATATAAAATTTCATAGGAACACACTTTCCCATCCTTTACCATGTTAATAATTTCATGGGAATATTGGATGTTGTGCAAAGTTATTTCATTTCAAAAATCAATCTTGTAATAAACATATGTATATTCAATCTCCACTAATGTATTCTCAACAATGTAATTCTTAAACCTTCAAACAATTTTTACTTGATAAAAAATGAACACTTATATTTTAAAAACAAAACTTTTATTTATAGATTTCTTAATCATTCATCATGGAACCAGGCACGGATCTACGGCCAACCTATTGGAGGCAGCTGGCCTCACTTTTTAAATATTTTATCATTAATAATTAGTGGTTTTTATCTTTCACCCCCACAACATATTTTGAGTTGCCCCACTGTTTGAGAAACAAAACACTTTCATGATAATTAGGATACCTTGTCTCATGAATAGAGAACTTATAAAAGGCTGTATTGAGATGCGACATGAGTAGTGGTGCTTCAAATAAGAAATAAGGTGCTTCTGTATTAATGTGGATGCGAAAAATAAATCAAATCCTCCCACACATCATACCCACATTATGAGAGATTTTTTTTATTTATGGAATTCATGGGGTTTGATAATCAACTTTAAAATTATGGTCATGTTTTTCTTAAGGGGTATTGTTTGAATAAAATCAAAATTTATTTTGGAAGTACAAGTCAAACAAACACTTATTAAAGTAATAAATGCATCTCTTTCTAAAAAAAAAGAACTCTCTTAGATTTTTTAAACAATGTTCTTAAGACATTTGTTAGCATTTTTTTTACATAAACTATTTTATAGCGAACAATTTTCTAATCAAAATAAATTAATTAGTAATCTTTTAAAAATGTTGGTGGAAATTAGAAAGTACTATATTGTTTATGGGATGATGTATTTATTTCTAAAGTTAGCATTATCTTGCTTGTGCCAACTACTAAAATTGTAAAAAGACATGTAGAGAACAATAGGAGTATTTACTATATATGATTTTGCTCCCGTAAGTTTAAATTACTAAATCCGTCACTGCATGGAACACGGTTAGCAAAACTCATTTCAATAAATTAGGAATATTATACCCAATAAAGAGAGCTTGTTATTATAGTGCCTAGGGCTCAACTTGAAAAGAAGAAAAGAAAAGAGAAAAACACGGAAAAAACCAGAAGAGAATTCGTGACGTGCAAGTAGGGGTGGGAATGAGCGGGGTCGAGTCGGACTTTGCTTAAATAGGTTAGACCTAGTTGAAAAATCTAAGGCCTAAGCCTTGGCCTTTTTATCTGTCAAAGGCTTTATTTTAAGTCTGGCCTGACATTTTTAAAAGTCTGGTCTGACCTATTTGTCTTTTAAAAGCCTGGTTTGTGTTACAAATTTCAAAAAAGAGTCTGTTCATCAATTTTTTTTCCTTTCAATTTGTGCAACGTACTTAATATAGAGAAAAACATTAATTAGATACAAATGGAACTAATGAAACACAATTGTAAAATTTATAGATGGATAACAACTCAAGAATAATCACGTCTGATAACAACAAGGATTTCAAACTTAATCTAATAACCATACTTAACTTTAGGCATATCAGTAGCAAGCCTTAACAGTTCACACAAATATATAATAATAATAATAATAATAATAATAATAATAATAATAATAACAATAATAATAATAATAATTATTGTGGTATGAGAATATGAATGATCAGTAATTCTTTTTGATATTTATAAATATAAATAATAAATATGAAAAAATGCAATATACTCGTATACGGGCCGGCCTGATAGGCTTGATAGGCTTTTTTATAAGCCTAAGCCTGACCTAATTAAATTAATAGGCTTTTTAAAAAGCTGAAGCTTGACCCATTTATTAAACGAGTTAGGCCGAACCGAGCTTTTAGTAGGCCGAGCTATAGGCCCCTGACGAACAACCTGACCTATTCCCACCCCTACGTGCAAGCTTATCGGATTGCTTTGCTTCCACTCTCGTAACGTGTTTGCACAAGTTAACCGCTCCTTAATCTCAAGGAAAAGCTTGTGTGAAAGAAAAAGTTCAAAAGTCCCTGTTGATAACTTAATTTATACTAAATCAAAATATATAAGCTTACTTAGTCAAATACAATTTAGACCACCAAAACCTGATAATTTTTATCACTCTTTTCTTATGAAATTTTTTTAAAGAGAAAGATGATGCTCTGGTCTAAGGTAAGGTTCGAACTTGAAGAAGGTTTACAAGAGTGTTTAGATTTATCCCTCTTCAAAGACACTAATAAGACACAAGTGGATTTTTTTTAATCACTATACAAATGTGTTTGATCTCATAAATAGTAAGTATTAAACAGAACAACACAATGCAGAACAACTCGTAACAAACTTTTATGATATTGAATAACTTTTTGTCTTAAATGATTTTTGGTGGACCAAAGACTATTTTGTTATTTTTAAAAATGTGTATGTGAGACAAAAAATTGTGTTTAGTTTTGCGAAAGACAATAATTTCAATTTTACAATTCAAACATGTAGAATTGGAGTTGTCACATAATGTCCATATTTTTTATTAACCGATCAAACACATCATAAATCTATCCTTCCCACTTTTCCATTATTGGAATAAGAAAGAAAAAAAAAACTCTAACTAAACAATTGGTTTCACTTGTATAATGAACTCAATCAAATGACAAATTATTTAAAAGAACGTGACTTTGATTTGTTATCGAAACAATTTTTCTTAAGAGATAAACTTTAAGACTCCATTCAAAAAACGAGAGATAATAAAAAAGAATAGGTACTCAACTTTAATTCTGAGAATAATTTCTTCTTACTTTTGTTAATTTAATTTTGGAATTACACTTCCTTTAAGCAATTACCAATATTCTCTTCCACAACCATATATAAATATATTTAGAAGCAGCAAAATCATTAGACGCTTAATTATATGTAGAAACAACCTGCACAAATTAAGTTGAAGTTTTCCACGATTTGATGTTTGGACTCTTCTGGCTGAAAAATGATAGAAAAAAATGACCAAGAATTCCACCTTTCTCTATCAAGGTGCGTTCCAATTTCCGCACAAGACAACCGATCATACGTGCCCTATTCAACGACTTCGGTCAATTCAAACTGATATACAAGAGTACAATACTATCTACCTACGTCAACTCTATACATTCACCTTCGTACCATTACCAAGGTTGAGTACAGAATTCAACTTTGGAGAACCAAATTAAAAAATAAAACTCCTTCCGTCCTATAATTTAAATTAGGTTATTTATATTGAAACGGAGGGAGTAACATATACCTAAAATTTCTTTACACTTTTGATTTGGAAATTTCTAATATCAAGTCTCACTAGTGTTTTAAATTGAGTCTCGAAGATCTTTTTTTTCTTTGGAATGAGACATAATTTCTTTATCGTAAATTTCTTCCATAAAAGAAATATATAACTAATATTTCCCAATGAATAAAATAAATGCAATACATCTATCTAACGGTGTGGATTTTTTTTTATTTTGGTAATAAAATGGTAAGAATTTTATGTTTGGTATTTTACATTTAAAGAAATAGTTTAATGGAGGTTTATCGACGATGTCAGATAGTTTTACATCGTAATCCAATAAATAGGATTTGTGAAAATAACTATGAAATTTTCAATTCTAATTGGATCGTACCTGTAAAACTAGCTTACACTCACATTACCTATCTCCATTTTCTCATTAAAAAAAAGAGTTAAAGGTGGTGGGCTGCCACTTCCAACCAACTTTGCACCGACAACTGTTAAGACTTAAACCCATGAGGGGAGCCCAACTAAAGAGACTAGTCCAATAGGTGGGAGAACCTCATGGCTTAAGTACCACATCAAACACTTTGATATATTCGATGTGAGACTCTTAACATTGTCACGCCCTTTAAGAGGCGACGTCCACGTCGGATTTCACTCTATCGACACTGACCCGATGATAGCCCTTTCCTTTTTGACAGCTTCACTCACCTATCAGTATTCGGTGAAACGCCTTAATCCAGCCTATAGGTAGCCCTTTCTGTGATCCAACTCTCAATGAAAACAACAAATTGTTAGGACTTAAACCCATGAGGAGAGCTCAGCCCAAAAGACTAGTCCAATAGATGGGAGAACCTCATGATTTAAGTACCACAACTCTTAAAAAAAAATCAAAATATGTATATTATGTGAATTGTTCAATCTTCTTTTATTTCTCATATACCAATAATACGTGAATACACAAGCTATCTCAAATCCAATCAAAGGAAATCAATTTCCGTTGTGTTTGTACCCACCCAATATTTTCTCCCCGCAAAACTGTTTTGGCGCATTTACATAATCTTTGAAACGATATTTATGTTATTCTATTTCTAGTATGCGACCCTGTAGATTGCCGACAAAAGTGGTCCCCAAAGACTACGTTTATATTATAACAACAATCCAACGGTCATCTACATTAGTTCTTGTACGATACCATAATGAGAAAGATGAGTGTTATTTAAACAATTATTTGGTTGATAAGTTTTAGAACAACCATGATTTACAAAGAAAATGTCGGTATTTGCACGAAAACCAAAACAATAGAGAAATAAAGTAAAAAATAATGTGAGTATGAGAGAGAAAGTTGTCACAAAAGTTATAAAATGGATGTTCAAATATCATTTCTCAATGAGAAATCAACACAAGAAAGGATTCACATTGATTCATTTAAAATATTATATATGAACAATATTATATATTATTCAATCAACTAACTTTATGAGGTCATCTTTTCATAGAACCAACCTCGTAGTTTCTTAGCTGGTCTCTTTGAAATTGCTAGAACTCACTCAACACGTACCCTCAAAACGCGCTCTACGTCAATTATAGTACATAATCAACAATTAACAACAATAATATTTATATCCAACAAGAGAAAGAAAAACATCAAGAGGGTTCAGAATTAGCACCTTCTTCTTCTTGTTGGCGTAAGATGAAGATTGTGGAGTATGATCAACACTTGATTAATGAGTGTGATGTGGATGCAGCTCAAAAGCTTATGGATCTCAGTGATGAAGAGAAGAGCAACAATAACATTAGAGTCAGAGGAAGCAAGAGGACTCGAAGCAACCGGCATGAAGAAGAAGAAAAGCAACAAAGTGATGATATTGTAATGGCAAAGATACAAGAGATTTTTGGGAAAGATGTTGAAGTTTTTCCTATAGTTAAGAAGCAAAGGAGATATCGTTCTCTTGTGAATATTTACATGGCCACTACACCTATTAATGATACAAGGGTGAGTGCATGATGACAATGAGAACGAAGAACGTAGCTAGCTTTAACTTTCCTGATAATAATCTAAGATGGGTCACTCCCAGAATTTTGTATTTTCTCATGGAAAATAATATATGTTTAGTACTACTTGAGTGTCAAAAAAAATGTTAACTGCTAGTTTTTAATTGTTGATATCCGTTATTAAATTATGTTAATTTAATTATCAATATGTGTGTTGAATATTGATTATCAATGTGTTACTACTATATATCTACATGTCTTGATGAATGAAAACTTTTTTTTGGTGGTGTTGATGAATGAAAATTGAATAACAAGTTATTTAACTTAATATAACTAGCTAACTTTTTAACTTATAACAACTTCAACTATGGATCAATATGATTTGCAATGTGGGGTTGGAGGAGCATGAAGGAATGACTCAGTGTGTGTGTGTATTTGGATTTGTTTTCCATCCTATTTTTCATCCTTGGTGTCTCGTAGATAAATCTTGTCAGGGGTGAATGCATGTTGATAGGTATTCTATTTTTCTAGTCTATGAATAATGAATCATTGATCTTATTCTTGATAATTAACTCTTGTTGCTCATGCACATTCGATGATATTCCGTGGGTTGTTTGTTACTTGTTAACACATATCTCTAAGGATACAGTGCAAAATTAATTTTTGTATTTCAGCATCGACATTTTCATAACACTAATCGATCAGATAAGGATGGAGGCATTGATGAAGGGAAGTATGGATGGCTACATTTTAGAAAAGCAAGCACGGAAGGATGGAAACATGATTCAATTTGGAAAATGATTTGTCAGACTATTATAATAAAACCCTGCACTATTATAATAGTAGCGTGACTTAAGTCACGCAACGTGTTGTTCTTAACCCAGGCAGAGCCTCATTCTGCCTCATTTTCAAACAACACGCTCAAATCTCTCTCAATTCTCTCTCAAATTACCCAACTCCAAAATTCCTTCAACTTCAAATCAAAAAACACTCCAATAACAAGAAAAAGGAAGCTTTCATTTAAATTAGTTTTTTTTGCAAGAAATGATAGAATGTTACATGCAAATGAATTATAGTGCTTAATTGTTATGATGTTTGGATATTTGCATGATTATGTTAGATTTTTTATACTTAGATTAGATTTTTTAAAATTTAGGGTTTGTTTAAATTTTGTTTTTTATTGCAAGATATGATACAATGTTACATGCAAATGACTTATATTGCTTAATTATTTAGATGTTTGCATGTTTATGTTGAGTTATCATTTTTAGGGTTTATGTATAATTTGCACTCCAAGTGTTTGATGAAATGTTTGAATGAGTTCTGCATTGACTGTGTTTAATTTCTTATTGTGTAGTTTTAAAGCAATGGTCGGGTGGATCGACATTCATGTAGAATTCAACAGCGGAGAACCTCAAAGGTTGAAGGTTTGGTGCCTTAACGTAACGTTAAGAGGTCTCAAGGATCAACTGACTGAATTCAACCAAGCAGTCAACCCCAGAGACACGAGGAGGGTGGAATACGTTTGGTATAAACATCCAACGCTCGACGAGAGGAGAGTATCATTCACATGGGTGGAGTTGAAGAACAGCGAAAACGTGACGAGCATGTTTTGGGAGCACAGTATGTTCCAGTGGATCGATATGCGGGTAACATTGTTGAGATCAATTGAAGATATCATCAAAAGTTTGATTCCGCCAGAAGTTCGTGATTAGGTAGGGAAATGCGCCTTCCAAATACAACAATTGTCTTCCTTTGAATGATGTAGTTCAAACTTGCCAAACGACAGTTAACAAGCATTCACCCGGAAGATTAAATTCTTGTTAGGCTGGTTTAAATGAAGGTATTGAAGTGTCAAGGAATGAACCTTATTCTTTTGACACTTGAATAC